>VTLG01014551.1_pt1 | contig 41832 bp, 56 predicted proteins | sample 4694571 | NCBI WGS metagenome assembly VTLG01 (sample SAMN12604809, study PRJNA352737) | marine metagenome | biome: ENVO:00000447; feature: ENVO:00000209|ENVO:00000569|ENVO:01000036; material: ENVO:00002151; isolation source: viral sequences binned using virsorter ...
CATAATTGGCCGCTAGAGCAGTTGTAAAATTTACTGTGTACATTCCAGTACCTTGATCTACCAGACTTGCAACATTCTGAGAACCCCGAACACCAGTCAAATTCACGCTCCCATCGACAGCAATACCACTGAAGTTCACCCACGCACGACAAGCAAAAATAGGAGCATCACCAGATGCATTGATTGCAGTCTTAACTGCACCGTGGTTTGCGGTTGCAGTAACCCCACTCCCCAAAGCCCCATCTTCTCCGAGCAGTGCAGTCCCAGAAGCATTCTTGATTGCCTTCCCAGAACTGAGCTTGATGTCATCCGTAATGACGATCCCGCTAGAACCCTGTTGCTCAATCGTGTCTACTTTGACTTTACTTGCCATCTAGACCTCCAACCACTTTGTGTTTGCTTCGTCCCATGTGTATCTCTTGCCGTCATCAGGCAGTGCTATTGGAGCCTCCCATTGACAGGTATCCTCGTTTAATACCCATGAAGGGAACTCCTTCACAGGAAGGAATGCGTCTCTGGTTTTGTCATAAGTACATCCGACACCCGCATAGTTCTTCCGAAAGGGTGTCCCTCCTAATCTGTGAGTTCCGCCAGTGGTATTGTAGGATGTTCTTAACCATGTACCACCAAAACCATCATGGAGATACTTTGCTCCTATGGATTCTATCTCGTTGCCTGCGTTGTCTTGTGTGTCTTTATCATCAAGCACTACTCCTCTGATGACCTCATAAAATGCATTGACCTCTACAAAGTGTGCCATATATCAAAACCTTACCTGAATTTGTACCGAATAATTACTACCCCTGATCCACCATCTGCACCGTCTCCATAATTACTATACGAACCACCACCTCCACCACCACCAGTGTTAGGTGTTCCAGCAGTTGCTGCGGATTCTGAATATATTTCTGTTGATGCACCTCCTCCACCTGAACCTCCTGACGTTACGTCATCTCCACATCCTCCTCCTCCTCCTCCTCTTGTCACGGATGACCCTGTGATTGATGATGCTGTACCATCTCCGCCTGAACCACCAAGCCCTGTAGTATCACCTGTAGCGGGATCGCCATCCTCAGACGCACCTCCTCCTCCTCCTCCTGCCTGTGTAGTTCCTGTGCTGTTGCCTCCATCATTACCCTGTGACGGAGTGGTGGATGGAGTGTTTCCAGAACCGCCATCCCTGTTGCTTGCACCATTTCCTCCTCCTCCTCCAGAACCACCGTCTGAACCGTCAATATCATCACCTCCTCCTTTTCCTCCACCAGTTGCCGTTATGCCATTAAATACAGAGTCACCTCCATTGGTGGCTGAGCTAGTAGAACCTCCATTTCCAACAGTAACATTATGATTTCCAACCGCAGGACATGCCATATCAGTTGCAGTGCGATAACCTCCCGCACCTCCTCCTCCACGGCCCCACCCAGAAGATGTAGTTGCGGTGCGTCCTGATCCACCTCCACCAATAATAAGGTATTCTAGTGTGTTAGATCCTTGTGAATTACCTGCGTCACTTACTACAAATCCCGCGGAACCCGTTTTAGTGGCATTGAACACATGATACTTGTAATCTCCATCCTCAGTACCAGCAGCACCATCTGGACCTGTTGCTTCGACATATTGCGGAGAATTAAGCACCGCCCAATCAGTGCCATTATAGACATTCAGTTTATTCGTATCAGAGTCATAGTAAATCGTCCCTGCATCACTCGCTGTAACCGTAGGAGCCGCAGACTGCCCTGTGATTTTTAGTGCCGCCATGTCAAATTATCGTTAGGGTTCCTGCAACAGTCAATGTTGCTGATGCACCAACTGTGATTGGACCCGCAAGCACACAGTTCGTGTCTGCAGGAACCTCTGTGTTGATGTCAATCGTGGACTTGTTGTTTGCAAGGACTGCATGCGTTACTGATGTCGTATTATGCGTGGAAGTCGTTGTACCTCCTGCACGAACCTCTAATTGATCACTAGCAGTCTTCTGAAGACCTGTGTGAGCTTTCCCTACAGTCTCAAACTCCATCATGCATCCTTTAGTAAGGAGAGAACAAGATCTGCGGCCCCTCCTGTAAACTTAGCCTTAACAACATCTCCTGTGATAAGCACAACCTTACCTGTCAATAATCCTAGAGAACCACCAGCAGGTATAGAGACGTTTTTGGCAATGTAAGTGTCAGTAGAACCATCATTGACGGTAACATCTATAGCAGTGGTATCTGTAGCATGAGTGTTTGCTACATTTATCCCAATGACTACATGTGCCTTACCAGATGCAGGAGCAGCAATTGTCCCTACACTAGTTAAGGTGCTGGAAACTGGATATTTAAGATTGGTAAATTCAGACATAATTTATCCTAGTGCGATTGCCATTACAATTGGTGCGGATGCTGCGGAAGATGCAGATGTGGCAGCTTCACCCGCTGAAGTTGCTGCTGCTGTTGCATGATACTTTGCAGAATACAAGGTGCCATCTACGGTGCCAGATGCTTGTGAAGCCCAATCCTTTGCAGATCCAGCGGCGACTGTAGTCCCGATAGCATACTCCTTTGCAGAATATTCACTGTCTGCAATTACAGCACCCTCGGTATTTGCCCATTCTCTTGCACTTCCGTCTGTTGGGGCAGATGCACCAACGACACTTGCATAGGCTTTTGCAGAGAACTCACTTCCGTTTACATTCCCATCTGCTTTCTGTGCCCAATCCTTTGATGATCCTCCTAAAGTGGCACCAGTCATGTTTGCACCCTGCGCCCATGCTTTTGCAGATCGGTCGTTAGTGGTACCTCCATCTACATCATCTGAACTACTTGCTGGAATATCCTGTGCCCATGCCTTTGCAGATCCTCCTGTGCTTAATGCACCAGAATTTGCGTCACCCTGTGCGTATTCCTTTGCACTGTACAACGATCCTGTAACTGCTGCATCTGTAATAGTCGCCCAGCTTTTTGCAGAACCATCGGCCTTATGGGTCGATGTTCCTACTGCCCATTCCTTTGCAGATGCATCCTCTGCAACATCAGATGGAGTCGTTGCAAGAGTCGCCCAATCCTTTGCAGATCCTGTGACAGTATCAACTCCTGTGCCTCCTATCGCATGTGCTTTAGATGAGAACTCTCCATCAGCAACTGCACCAGTAACTTTTGTTGCCCATTCTTCTGCAGTTCCTGCTGAGCCACTTGCCTCCACGGCAGAATCAGAGGATTCTCCTGCTTTTGTGGTTGCTGTTCCTGCCGAGTTACTCGCAGAGTCTGCAGAACTTGCTGCTGCTGCAACTGCCGCATCAGGATCTTCCAAAGTTAAAGTGATGTTTCCATCACCGTCAAACTTTAAGCCCTTGTTGGTCCTTGCAGCTTTGTTTGCTGTGATTGTTGCTGCGGCTGCTACTGTACCTGAAAATGCAGTAACACCAGTTAGAGTGTCAGAAAACCGAATCGTTGCATCAGAACCAGTCTCCAATTGCTGAGTCTGCATCGTAAGCTGATCCAGCCCACGCTCCAGGGTCTCTATATCAAAGACAGAGTTGTTGATGAAATCAAGGTTTTGAGAATATGGTGCATTTCTAATTAAAAGAATAATATCATCAGTTGAAGAAATGAAACCATCATCAAAAATTACTCTGGCAACATTGGAATGTTGAACAGAAGAAACTATTGTGACAGTGTAATCATCGACACTGACCAGCACCGAATTCTTGTATACAGTAAGCTGTTCAGCATCATGGACAGTAAAAGTCGTATCATATGTTGTCCCATTAGCTGTGGTTGTGACATCAATCTCAGTCTTGCTGGGAGTGCTGGAAGGAACTGTCATATCAGATTTATGGTTGATAACCTAAAAAACGACTTTGCCCTTTTGAGGTAAGCCACTGATTCATCCCCTCAGTGTATCCGGGGTTTAATACTTCTCTAATCCTGTCATGTATAAAATAATTCATACCTGCTTCTGCATAGAAGATATTTCCAAAAGGCATATTCTGCTTCAAAAAATTGTAGGCTTCAAATCCTCCCTTCTCTCCTGAAAGTACAGCACCCCAGACTTTTGTGAAATCCTTGAAGTTGGAATATGTGGTTCCCAACAGCATCTCATCTATGTTCATGTTAGCATAACTAAAGTTTTTGGCAAGCATATCTCCTGCGTGTCCCAAGATACCAGCTTGTGCTAGAGATTCCAAGAAAGTAGTTGCACTCAAAGGATCTCTAGGGGTTCTTCCCCGGAAGAAGTCCTTTGCGGTCAAAGTTGCATAGCCAATTCCAACGAGAGGAAGCGTGTGCATCAGTGCAGATGGCCCCATTAGCCTCATTCTAGGGAATAGAGTCATCATCATGTGAACAGTAGGCGTGTTGAATTGCCACATCAATCTCAATGCCTGACCTACTGCAGTACCCTGATACTGTCCTGCCATCATGAAGGATTTAGTGCGAAGCCCTGCTTCTGGAACTGCAATCCTTGCTTCTGTATGATAGAGAATAGATAATTTCTCTGCAACCTTTTTTAGTCCTTTGTCCTTACTGTTCTTTGCAGTATTCAATAATTGCTCTGGAAGAACATAGTGTTCATTTGGAATTAACTCTATATTCCTGTTCCCACCTACAGGTTGAGAGATATGATCTGCAATCTCGACTTTTCCATGTTTGCTGATGATCTTCCAATCATCTGCATCTATTCCATATTCTGCTAGAAACTGCTTGTATCTGGTAGGAAGTGCAGAGTAAGTATGAGATGCCATGTCTGCCATGTGCATTGAAGTCATCTTCACATAAGAAGTTCTCATTCTGTTTGTTAGTTGAACTAGTCCTGTTGCATGGACAAAACTATCAACCATTCCTGATAATGCTCCAGGTTGTGAATCGCCTATCTGAAATCTTCCCATTCCATAACTCAAAACACCATCGTTCCCCGCATGAAGCATCCTGAATACATCAGTCATCATCTCTTCTGATTGACCTTTTATTGTCTCAGTAATCATGTGGTGATACGCTTTAAGTACCGGAACTCCTTGATAATGCAGATGCACTGAAGATATTCCAGCATCTGTCATTGCAGTTATTGGAGAGAATCCTAAACGAGTGATGATGTTAAAATTCTGGATTGCATTTACAATGGATGTCAGTCTTGGAACAGTGTTGATAGGGAGATCAGATGCCAAGTGGTCAAATGCCCAATCTAGTTTCTTGTCTGTCTGGTCAGTCCATTTATCTCCCATGGACTTCTTTAACTTTGCCTTGATTGCTTTGTGGGTTGATTGTGGACTTGGACCCAATCGTTCTGTCAATAAAGTTAATCTTGCTTGGTATCTTAAAGAATTAACCGCAGCATGGACTCCGTTTTTATGCCCAAATCTACTGTTATATCTTAACCACGCATCTCCATCTCTAAACTTTATAGGAGCAAAGCTCTTGTTTGTTAGACGTTTTCCAAGATCAGTGTTCTTTGTTGCACCACCCATTAAAGGTGCATCCATGAACACATCATCCATTCCACGGGTAGGACTTGCAAAATGATCGAAAACTGACCCTAGTTCCTTTAATGTTAATGCGCCTTCTTGCCGCTGTAATCCATGAACAAAATTAACCCATGTCTCCTTTCCTTCAATAATCATTGAGTCTGAATTATGCCATTGAAGTGCAGAGATAGGATCATCTAATGGAATGATTGCAGCACCATGAGAATTTGCTCTTAACTCCATAGACATACGTTGTCTTAAATAAGACTTTGCAAAATTAGCTGCAACTCCTTTTGTCTTTGTACTCCCAGGGTCCATGACTTCTTTAACAAAATCTTCAGAAAAAACTGGATCGTCTAACAAACGATGCATCTGATAACGAGTTAATTTTCCAGTATCTCTTAGAAGCCTAGCTTCCATCTTCTCTATTTGAGAGTTGATGAAAACTTCATCTGAACTCTTTGAGCCAAAACTAAGACTGTTATCTCCATGATAAAGTGCTAATGCATCTTCTAATGTAGTAACTCCTCCTACTCTTACATTTTCTAATTCTGTTTGGATTCCTTCTCTCAATACTCTCTGGCTTTCTTCAAACTGAAAACGTATATCAAGATCATCTGCACCAGCATATAGTTCGTCAACAATAGTCTTTGCCTGACTTGGAGTAACGCCAAACTCATCTATTAAAACTTGAGTGCATACGTTTTTCATGCATTGCCTTTGAATCTAGCGTGACATTTTTTTGCAGTCTCTAACACTCTTCTTCCAAGGGTATGTAATACTTTATATCGTTCATGATCTTCAGGTGAAATTGAATCGTTGATCTCGGCTTCTTTGTTTTTCCTTGTGCTAGTAAGTTCTATATCAACCTCATCTGTTGATTTTGGCATTCTTAGTTGTGCATCTGGTAAATCAATATTGTTGGTTACTGGAGAAAGATCACCGTCTTTACTGAATTTATTGAATAGTGCATTTCTAAGATTGCTGAATCTGACTTCAGGTGCTACAGCACGATGGATGTCTAAGATTGCTCCAAAACCTGATCCAATTCCAAATCCTAATCCAACACTTAACAATGCAGATTGAGTGTCAAAATCCTTTCCCATTGCTGCATCTCGTCCATAAAATACCCCCTGCCTTGCTCCTTCAATTAATGTTCCCTCTGCACCATAGGCAAGCGTTGTTCTCATTGGACCCATTCCAAATGGTATAGGAGATCCCATATTGCTAATTTCATTTATTGAACTAGTGATTGCCCCTTGATCTTTCCACTCACTTCTAATCCACTTAGAGGTTTGGAGTTTATTCTTGCCTAAGTTGAAAATCTTTCCATATCCTGTGGATTTGGACATTATCCCTGCAAGTGGCAAAAAGTTTATTGGATCAGTAAATTGTATTGCCATGAAACCCAAACTACTTGCTAACCAACCAGTCTGATCTTCATTAACATTCTTCATGATAAGATCATGTCGAATTTGGTCATAAGAGATATCTTGTAATATATCAGCCTCTGTTACTGTCATTCTAGAATGCCAATTATATCCTGGGGTATTGTAATTACTTTTAAACTCATCCTCACTAATCAATCTTCCGTAATCCCGTGCTGACTCTATATCCTTGGAAGGATCTAGTTTTGATGAAATCCATTCAGATGCAGCACCCCATGTGGTTTCTGAAATGCTATGGGATAAACTCTCTTTGAACGTAGTAGTCCAATGTGGTTTAAGATGACCAGTTAACTCAAGAGGATTTAGAGTAATTCCTCCTCGTTGTCTTGGACCCGGATTTACAATCATTTAGGGAAGACCTTTCTATCTTGGAAGAAGATATTCTTTCTGATCTCTTTTACTACTTCTGATTCTTCAAAATTTGCCAAAGGGAAATCTCCTATATTTAGTCCTGATCTTTGGTTCCCCCCAAGTGTGACATTAGAACCACTTGTATCAAGCCACTTTCTTAGTTTCTCTCCACTCATATTAAAGATTTCAGCTATTCTGCCACCATATGTATCTCCAATTTTAGTTCTAGTGTCTCCATAACCACCGGGGAATCCAAAGAGAGCCGCTATTTTAGTGATTGTTGTATCTCTATTGTGTGGCTTATATTCTTTGGCTGCTCTCTTCACTAAATCTACAAATCCATTACCATCCATTTTTACATCCTCTAGGGGTTGCTTAGGTGCCCAATTTTTATTGTGAACATTAAGCAAATATCCGGCAAACTTTTCTATTTTAATTTTTTGTACTTCAGAGAGGTTCTCTAATTTTGTATTTTCATTAAATGCTAACCATTGCTTCAAAGTCAATTGATCTTTCAAACGTGCAAATCCTTGAGGTGCGCCAAGAGGGGCTGAAGCATCATCAGCCCAACGGTAAAACTCTAATTCATATACTATATCATGAAATTCTTTTTCGTTAATGATCATACCTTTAATTGGAAAAGTAAGTCTTTGACTTTTAGAATCTTCAGGTCTAATTTTCAGATGTAATTGGTATTCTCCGTCTCCTGCATTCAACCATACAAAACTTCTAGATGGATCTGGTATCCAGTAATTCTCTCTAATCATATCAGCAATGAACTTCCGTCCTGGATCTGTTTTTAAATATGCATCAAGTTCTGGAATTGATTCTGGATTTATTGTGAAAGCACCTTCATCCATAAGTCTAGACGTTAGTTCACCAGCAGCAGCAGTTAAAGCTATTGGAGTCTCAAAAGCAACTTCTTTTAGATACGGGTCCATTCTTTTTTTATTAAGCGTAAATGAAGATCCCCCCGGATCAGTATTTTCAACAACTACTGTATTCTTAAATAACTTATTACTTGCTCTATATGCAGCGTCTAGAACAACCTCCTTATTTATTTCACCATCATCATCGTATAACTCACTTGGATAATTACGCTTTAAGTCGGAAACGATCACTGCATCGATGGCATCGTTAACTATCTTTGGCCATATTAAAGTGGTATTTTGATGTAAATTTCCATGACGATTTCCAGTTGGATCATTACCAAATATAGCAGCAGGAGGGCCTTGACTAAGATAATTCCATTTCCGATCATTTATTGACACATCTGTCGAAACAACACCTCGGTTCCATGTTATTGCTGAAACACGAACTTGATTACTTCTAGATTGTCCTTTTAGTGCTATAACCCTGTTCTGCCTGATACTATTTATTAAAATTCCCTTCTCCGCATCTGTTAATCCATGCTGAGAGGCAAGATTATTAATATTTCCATCTTCAGTATTTTGTACAATATCAACAATTTCAGGGTCTAGTTCCGCTGTATTTTCACTCTGTGCGATAACAGCAAGAGTTGGTGAAATTATTTTTTTGGTATAAACTAACTCATTAAAAAGTTCAAGTGCCCTTTGTCTGTCTTCAGGATTTTCAAAGTGTCCACCTAAAAATATCTTTTTTAAGTTCCCAATAAATTCTACTTTTCCAGGCCCATCCAATCCTGCTATATGTTCCGTATACTGTTTCACATCAGACTCTGACGTGCTGAACATGATCGTATCGTTATTTTCAAGGATTCTAAGAGACTTCACTCTTTTATCACTTGCCTGTAGTGGAGTGTCAGTAGACTTTATATCTGCTATTTCACCAGCGTAATCATTTGGGGCACGATCATAACTTGACCGTTCGCTAACATATTTTTCTCGAGATTTATTTATATGTGCAAGTGCTTTCTGCTTATCTATTTTGGAATATGTATTATCTAGCGAATCACGATGTTCATCCCACCTTTTATCTATATCCTCCCATGACAGTTTGTGAAGCACAGGATTTTTATACGCATCGGTACTTCTCCAAACTTCATTATAAAATCTATTTGTTTCATCCCACAATCTGATTTCTGTTGGGGTTAGTATGCCAAAGAAATTTACAGTCTTACCCTTGAAGAAAATTTCTTCCTTTAGAATATCCGAAAGAAGTGGAACTTTACGGCCTCGCTGAGCATCTACTTCATGATTACCTAATATATGCATAAGCTCTTTACGCAAGTCAGGATCTGATCTTGTAACTGACTTTGATGCTTCCTTGGTTCTTGCCCGTGCTAAAAGTCTTAAATAATCCTTCTCTAAGATACCATGAAACTCATGGGTGTTGTCATTCACAATATCACCCAATTTTAGTAATGAGAACTCCTGAGATCTAGTTTCTAATTGACTAATTCCCCTTAGTAAGTGCAGATTACTTATTTCATTTGCTCTTTTTTCATCTGTAATATTTCTTTTTGATGCTGTTAATTCCAGAAGTTTAGACATTTCTTCAGAATAATATAAGAGGACTTCTGGAGTTTTGGCTTTTATGTCCTTAAGACTCAACTTATAAAATGGAATATCTCTGCCTCTTTTTTTTGTATAAATGTGAAGATATGCGTTGAATTGGACTGTAGCTGTTGCTTTTCTTATTGCCTCTTTTTCTTGATTTTTGTTTAATCCTAATGCTTTGATTTTCGAGATTTGTTCTTTGTTTACAAAACTCATTTGTGTCCGACTATCTTTAACTCCACTTTCAGATAAATCCGCATATTCATCTAACTGACTTTCTAAAATAACATTTACAGAAGATGACCAATCATTAACAATCAAATCCAATTGTAATCCTTGCCTTACTCCTCGTTCTATATTATATCTTTTAGTCAATTCAGTTAGTGCATCTCTTTTATTGGACTTGCTAACAGAATCCCAGACTTCTTTTACTCTAGGATCACTATCTAACAATGCTTTTATATGTGATTGACCTTCAAACCTCGTAAACTCATCATCAATTGTATTCGACATTAACGTAAATGCTTCTTGAGGTGCCATCTGAGATGTAGAGAGTCCTCCAATAAATTCATCCGATTTTTTAGCATCCCATTCTGCAATATTTGTTTTCCATTCAGCACCTATTTCATTGATTGCTAATCCTTGTGATTCTCTTCTAGCTTTCTCTAAACTGCTACCCACTTGGGTTAGAGCTTCATTAAAAAGTCTATAACTATCATCTGCTACTGATTTGACATACTTATGCGTAGATAATACATCCTTTGCACTTTGAGTCGTGTAAATTGGCTTCTGCTGTGTAGCCTTTGTTCCACGATTCTGTGCGTATCCGGGGAACTCCTGTATTTGAACTCTCATATCAGCCCCATTTCAGATTTTTACTCCAATTTGATCCTCCACCTCCACCTCCACCTTTTCCCCAACTCGCAATGACATTTTCCATTGTATAAGCAGCAGTCACTCCAGATGCAAATGATCCAATTTTAGATTGTTGGTATCCTACTCTTGATTGTGTTTTGAGTTCTTGCTGTTGCGCTCTAGCTTTGCGGATCGCCTCTGTTGCATTACTATGCATCGTATCTCGTCCTGCGGTATAATCTCCTTCCATGCGAGTCTTCTGTGAACGTGCAGCATCATGAACATTTGTACGAGCCTTCCAGCCTTCTTCTTGTTGCTTTGCAACGACTCTTGCAGCAGTTCCTTGTCCTATTTTTACATTAGACGAACCATAACCGCTTTTAATCTGTCCAACTGTTTTTTCTGTCAATTTTGTAACTGAACTTTCTTCTGATCCTGCCGCTGACAACATTTCCTTACGATCACGTTGGAAATCAGTATAATACTGTCTAAGATTTTTGGTTAATGCAGTCCGCATCTCATCTGCTTGTGTGCCAATTTCTCCTGCTTGTCGCTCAAGTGCTTCTTTGGTAGCCCATGCTTTCTCATTCTCATTGTATGCGACTGCTAATCCGTAAATTATTGCTCCTGCTCCCATATTCCTCCTTATTGTATATTTACTTCATATTCAGTAATTAAATTCAAAAGTGTCATCGGCAAAGGACCACTGCTTAAAACTTTGAGAGAACCTTCATCTTCTGATGACCAAGTAAGTGTTATATCTTTAATTCCAGTAAAGAGAGGTGGTGGAGTTCCAGTCAATACATTTGTTGATCTGAAAAGAATCTCTTCTAATGTGTCATCTTCCAAGCCAACTTGGATTGCAAGGGATTCAGAGAATCTCAAATGTGCGCGGATCATACGAATTCGACCAATTGGGAATACAGATCCATCATCTCCTTTTTGTGCAGGAAGTGAATTGATACTAGAAGTATAAGGCAATCCTGCAATTACTCTAGTAACACCAGCGAAATCTGTAGCTAAGAAGGTAATGTTCCCTGATGACGCATCTACCAACTTCTGTGAAGAAGTTCCTCCATTGACTAGTATATCTACATTTCTTCCTTTCAGATGTCCTAATGAATGTGATGTTATTGGACTGCCGGGAAGGTCTGATACACTGTCTGCACTGCGTAATCCTGAATCTACAAAATGAGCTTTTCTTTGAGTATCTCTATCTTCTTGGAAGAAGTTCTCTAGAAACTCAATATGTCTAACTTCACTATCATCAGTTTCAGTTCTTTTTACAATCATCCATACTTTGTCATCAGGAACTTCTGGGATCACAGCAATACTTTCAACCTTTGCATGATTTCCATAAAGTGCAGTTGCTTCTGTATGAGTTCCTCCAATGACTTGACGACTCCATCCATACAATTCTTCTCTATCATCAAAACTAAGAGTCACTAACTTACCATCTTCTCTAACAATCCATACAACTGAATGTGGTTGTTTCTGAAGTGCCAACCCAGTGGCAACTTGGGTTTGGAAGTGATCTGAAGTTTTTGTTAAATCTGCGGCAATATATGACCCTCGTTCTGTTTGAGTCATTACTCGTATTTTCCTCTTTCCTAGTTGGACATAGACAAGGACATCTCCAACACGAACTGGTGCAACATCAGCACATTCCCATGCACTTGCTTTTGCTAGTGTGAAATTAAGAGGAGTAATGGTTCTGGAAGTCTCTGATCCATAGAGATGGAATGGACCTCCAGAGGTTCCTATTTCAAGACGATCTTTCTCTGATAACCAGTAAATTCTATCAATGGTATCAGAGTCAATTGTTAGATTAAGAGAGTTATTATCTAGAATCTGTTCAGATACTATCGTTTGTCCTGCACCGTCAGTATCTCCTGTGCCAATACCAATTGCAGTATCTGGCGCAAAGTTCTCAAAATCACCTGTGTTTGACAACCAAAGTGTAGTTGGTTTTTTAGTAGATGCAGCAAGTATCAGTCTCTGTTGGTGGATTGTACATTTTCCTGCATATCCATATCTTCCTCCAAGTATTCCAAACTGCCATTCTCTTGTCTTTCCATTGGCACCAAAAAGAGTTAGTTCAGATTGCGGTTCAGCAGTAATTGTAGTTCCATTAGTGAATTCTTTGATCTTAAACCAAACCCATTTCACTCCTTTTGTTTTTTCATCTTCAGAACCACAATACAGATTAACACGAAGTAGTGCGTCAGGTGATCCTGCGGCAGCTTCATCTGCTGCAACAAATGTATCGGCACTATTTGTTCCTGATGCAGTAATTGTGACGGCTACATCTTTGAGAATGACTTTTTTCTCTATTGCTAAAACTCCATCCCATTCAGTTGTACCTGACAACTTAAAAGATATTGGACTTCCAGCAAAAGTATGAGATAGAGAAAATGCAGATGAACTTGCATTTACTACAAAGTATGTATCAGTATTCGGTACAAATGGAGCAGAAGAACCTGTATTCCCAAACGGACAATCTGCTGATGTACTACCACCACCATCGTTAATATAGGACGCTGTACCAAAGTTATACGCAACCCCAGCAGAATCATTACCTGTTTTGAATCGTACAGTCATGCCGTTTCTTAATCCATGACCATAGTGTACAAACTCATCTGCACTGGTATCAATACCAAGTCCTCCTACTTCTATCCATGTCGCTGTTCCTGTTATTGTCAACAATTTCTCGTTGTCAATATTCATATCATCCCAAGGACCATCAGACAGCACTACATTAGAAAGAGTCCACCATGTTGTATCTGTTGTATCGTTGTATCCTGTTTCTCCACTTACAGGAATTGTTCTAACTATCTTCTGTAGTGGAACATCCTTATGTGTGATGAAGATAACATCTGCAGACTGGACAAAATCAATTTCATGAATCTTGGCAATATTGTATCCAGTTGTAGATATTTCAAATGGAGTACCTCGTAACCCTGCCGTTTCGAAAGTTGAAGAATAATTTAATGGTCCTGCTCCTGTGAATATCCGGATCTTTCCATCAAAAAACTCTAATACATATGATTGTCCTTCTCCAAAATAGAATGGAACAAGTCTAGATCCATTTGCAGTGTTTGTTGCAGCAGGACCAGCAAAATAGGTTCCAGGTCTTCGTATTAGTGGACCTTGGGGTATAGGAATCACATTCTCTAAATCCTTAACCGCAGAGGCATAGACATCAGAGTTTATCTGCCCTCGATAGAGTTTAGATAATGCTCCAGATGCAAATGATGTTTGAGAATGGAACTGATATGCCATTAGGGAACATTCCAATTAGGAGAAGGATTATTGCCGCTGGAATCTGTCACAGGAATATCAAAAGTCACTTGTGCTTGAGATCCTTCATTTCTTACATTCAACCAAGAGTAATTATCAATGACTTCAGGAGTACCCTGCATTGAGTCAAGTGATCTTGCCTGTGCTAATTCAACCATATAGCGTTCAAACAGAGAATTCTTCAACTGTGTTTTGGAAGTAAGCGGTTCTGCAATCTCAGAAGCCAGTCGTATTCCCACTAGATTTGCTACTTCATGGCTTAATAATGAATAGTTTTCGACTAAATGGATATAACGTATTTTTGCAGTAGATGAGTCAGTCAGTATAACCAAGTTACCTTCTGAAGAAACCTCAATACGATAAGGTTGTGTCACCTCCTGAAGTTGGATAAGTCTAAGGAAATCCGAAGGAAGATTGAACATATTATCAAACCCCCAGATTGGAGTGGAAGTCGATTTCTGACAATCATGACGTTTAACTGCACAAGTCCAAGCATGGGAAGTGAGGACAATCTTGAGGACATCTTCAAACCGAAGTTTACATAATCGGGATCTCTGATTATCGTCATCTACCGTGTTTATACTACGTTCACCCAAATGGGTCAGAGCAATATTACAGATACTTGTTTTAGATATTGCCATTACAGTTTTTTGGGTCCGGGTTTCTTTTTCTTATAAATCGTCCAACCAGTATTCAAAAGACGATCCTGTTCTAAAGAGGCAATAACCACTTCTTTGCGCTCTTGTCCATTGGTCATAACGATTGTAGTATTCGGCATATTCTATTCATTTGATGAGAATGCCGGGGCCGAAACCCCGGCAATATTATCAGTCAATGGTGTAGAGTACCTTGACCTTGAGGACTCGAGTTGCCGTGGAAGCTGCGCCTTTCAGCACAACTTGAACGATCCCATCTCCTGTGATAGTAATCGGCACTTGAGGAGCAGCAGCAACCGAAGATACTACTGCGCCTAAACCTAGACCCCCTAGCATTCCTCGATTAACTGTTCCTGCCGTAGCCGCACCATCAAGAAACAGGTCTGCAACATCGGTAATCGTAGCATCATCATAAGCGAAGCCAACATCAACTGAAGTCGCACCTAGTGCGGCATCAGTTGAAATTTGGACATCCCAAACTCGGACATCTTTAGTTAGTCGTCCGATTCTTACAACAGTGCCATCTGCAACACCTCCGGTTGGGACAGTATAACTGTCATATAACACCCGAAGTTGCCCTCCAACCTCTGAAACCGGAATCAATTTCCAGTTTCCATCGGAAGGAGCGTGAGTAGCAGCGTAATTAACGCCATTCACAGTAGCCATAATAGCCTTTCCTTTCGTTGGAGGTTACATTTTGCAGTTGATTTGGAGCATGAGCTTCTCATCCATGCGAGTTGCACCCATGTCCATCTTGTAATAGATGTACGGGATAAACCGCTTGTTTGGAAGTTCATCAATCCTAGCGACCACATCTGCCCAAATGCACAAACCCAATGCAGAGGGATGGAATGCCAGTACAGGTTCTACATTTGCTGAGTTCTCCTGCAATGTAGTTCCAGTAACTGTCCCAAAATCCCGATGCAAGTGTTCATAGCGAATGAACTGGAATCCCGCGAAATAATTCACTGCACCATCTACCAGAGATCGAATATTATTATAATCAATACTATTGATCTCTTGCTCTTGAAGCAACGCTTCAATTTGAGCGGCAGAACACACAATAAAAAACAACGGAACACCGTTTTGGTCATATTGGTCAACCTCTTGTTCTGACAGTCTTCGTCTTGCGCGAAGCAATTTCTCAACCGTCAAACCAGCATTGGTTGTACCACCATCACCAGCATAATTGAATGCTGCAAGAATCTTTTGATTACCTGCTGCAAATCCAATTTCATTCTGATTGGCTGCGGCAGTGCCAGCTGTCATGGTTTCCCATGAGTAACTAGAACTAGCAGTCATATCAGAATCTGCCGAGCCATAGTGAAGGCCAAATGCGGCTTCCGCTATAACTCTATCCATCTCCCTGTTCATTGACATCGCAGCAGATCGGGCATACGGTTGGATGACATCATAGTTCATCCTTCGTACATCCCATTCCTCGATTGCCGTACCAAAATGGTAAGGCTGAGAAGAAACTTTTCTGCGGGTATGTTTAACAGGCATAATCGGACTGTCTGCAAATCGAGAAGTAACCTTCTCTGCACTTACAGAACCAATCTTGTCCATGAACTCAACAAGACCGGAACAATCCGGTTTGACCGAAACCGCTGGACGCAAACGAGAATTCGTCTGCTGAAGCTCCATCTGTACGTCCTCCGCATAACGCTGGACGTAAGAGGTTTCGATTCCACTAAAGCTAACAGCCATGGGAAACTCCATGAAGTTGATTTAAAAATCAGGCTTCAGGAATTGCCCACAATACTTGTGGATTCCTACTCAGGGAGAAGTCCGGGTCGTAGGATTATCCGAACTTTGTACTGAAATTAACCTGTGCCCCACTGTAGGGCACTGATCCTAGTCAATGACCAAGATCAGCGATCTTAAAGAGACGATCCAATCTCTGGGTTGCCTCTTTATGTTTGGGATGTTGCATATCCCGATAGCCTTCCAAGAACTCTTTATCATTATAAAGTTCTTTTATTCTATCCTTAGCAGCCTGTGGAGTAAGGTCTCCTACTTGAGTCGATTGTCCTACTACCATACCTGCCTCGCTCATTGCTCTTCCAATTCTATTGAAGAGCTTTATCATGTGAGGATTGTCTCCTAATCCAGTTTCCTCCATGAATTCCATATCCTCTTTGGTCGCAAATTGAGTAAATCCACGCCTAGAGTAATCCAATTCTTCATCAAATACCTCTTTGGGCCATTCTTGACGAAGTGAATTTAGTCCTTCCTCTGTTGCTCTTGCTCTGCCATTTTCTGATTCTTCTTTAGAGGATGCTATTTGATTATTGAGTTCATGAAGAATGCCTAATGCTTGATTATTGTTAAGACCAAGCTCATGTGCCCAAGTCTTAAAGCCATTTAATTCTCCATCAAAGTCATCTCCAAAATCATCAAATTGATACCCATTTGGTTCTTGAGGTCTTCCCATAAGATCATAAACCTGATCCCAGGATTCTCCTTCTTGTGGGATTTTCATGAAGTTTTCAGGAGGTGCCCCCATCTTCTTCACTGCATGGACATAGCTATTTGCCAACTTATCCACGGTGTCAAAGTTCCTCAGTGATGGTTCATTTGCCAACTCTCCTTGGAGTCCAGTTGAATCAAACGGGGCACTTTGATAGTCTTCTGTTGCTTCTACTGCGGCATCACTCACTGTCTCTTGCATTTTCCATTATTTCAAGTTTGGCAAGAATTTTCTCCGGAGAGGTTCTTGCACGTTTAATAATATCCAGTACCACATTCCTTGCGCCTTCATTGAATGCACTGACTCTTTCAGATTCAGGATCAAAAGTTGGACTGAACACGTTATATCGGGTAGAGAGATCGGCAATTATCTCCTCTCCTTCCGATGAGTTAAAGATTGAAAAGTATAACTGTAATAACCTTGTCTGCTTACGAGATAATAGGTTCATGCGGCTTCAGCTTCAGCTTGTGCCATATTGAGTTCTGCCGAAGACATTTTTTGTGCAGAATCTGCTCTCTGATTTTCTGCCTCTAACATTCGTTGTTCTTCTTGTGCTTTCCTTTCTGCTTCCACAAGTTCTGCCATTTCTTCATTGGTATGAATTGCAGATGGAGGCACATTCAGGATTTCTGCACTAAGTTCAGAGATTCTGGAGACATTCAGTCTTTTGATCGTTGTTGGATCAATCTGTGCTAGTGGCATATGAAACTGAATTAGTTGCCCTAGCGAGTTTAGTTCCATAGTACGTTGTGCGATTGCCACAGGATTAACATACTGGACTTTCAGCTCCACTCCTTCCATTACTTCAGGAGGAGGAGGTAGTAGTCCTGATCTTACCATGACATTATATGTTCTGTCAATCAGCGGACTTAGGAATTCTGCTTCCTGTCGAGCAACAATTGGGCCGATAATCGCTAGACGGTCTCTTTGTCTGACTGCAATCTCAGTTGCAGTTAATCTTAGAACATCACCATCAGGTGCAGTTGGTCCTGGGAGTTGGATAAGATCAAGAAAGAATGCTCTTTCAATAGATGCCCGGACTTGTGCCATCTTATCATCTGCATATCTAGGATCTCCACTAGGAAGCATTCCAATAACTTCCTTTTGAGTATAACCAACTCTGTGGATATTGATTGCCCCCGGATATGTCTTTATTTGTCCAAGGAATCCATCATCAGGAAGAGTCAATGGAGGATCAACCTGTTTCTGAAGTGCTTTGAGATAGGTTTTTTCCATCTCATTACTCATTTGAACAGTATTCAGTATGTCACCACCGGGACCACGACCATAGATTTCATCTTCATTTTTTGCCCATCTACTTACAACAAAAGGAAATTCATCATGACCACCAACACTAATAACCTGTTTTTTATCTTTAAGAATTGTTAATGATATGAATGGCTTAGGAATTATCTGTAGTGGTCCTCCTAATTTTAGAGAATGCCATGGTTTAATGACATGAAGGCAGTCGTACTTCTTATATGGAGTTCCATTTTCTAATGCTTTAAACACTTCTTGAGGCAGCATATTTGGATCAAACTCTTCAAGCAATGCCTTTGCAGACATCGTATACTCTCGATATGCAGCATCAACTCGTCCTTTAGAATTTACTGCATAGCATGTTTTTGCTAAAGGGAAACTTCTGAAGTACGGACCAACACCGGGGACATCTTCAACAAACATACTTCCTGTTCCAAATGCACCCAAGTCTGTATTGTATTCATACGCAGCAGGTTGGAAGTTAGACTTTGGAGATGAAAAGTGTGCTTGCATGTGCAAGGTTACTTCTTCTGTCCATAATTGGACTTCTCTAACATCCTCCAACTGTTTTATAGATGGTTTTAAGACAAACCATGGCAAAGCAGCAGGAGTCAATAGGTTTTGTAATCCTGCTGAGAAGCGCACTAATGAATGAACTGCAGTATCATCAAAGATTTTAGATCTACGAGCCATACCTGCAGTATATTTTGTTTCAAAATCAGCACGTCGAGGACACATCAAGTCGGCAATCTGTTGCCATTGACGTTCCCATGCAGTGCGATCTTGTTTGAGGGCTTCAAAATCTTTAAGGACTTCTGCCGCAGGATTATTTTGATCTCCACCAATTTGAGGGACTTCAATTGCCATAGTCTTATACAGTTTATCCAGTTAGTAATGTGACTCTGTTCCCATACTTGCGATTTTTAGGGTTTTTAGGTCTTCGACCTGCAGTATAATGGGTGGACCCTGGGAGGTATTGCCTTCCCCTTAAAACTGGTTGCCCGACCATTGACATTGTTTGATCTCTAAATGATTGTGGAGTATCTGCTTCCACAGGAGCAGGATCTTGTGGCGGTTTAAGATAGGGTGGTATTGTCTTTTCACCATCCGGCTGATCTGCTCCAGGCATTGAACCTTGGACAATTATACGATTTATATCACTAAGTATATTCTTAGTATTTTCATTCCAGTGTTTTACCCATTTACTAACTGTAGCACCCATATTACCTCCTATACTGCTGATCCAGTTAGTAAAGAAGTTCTACTTCCATACTTACGATTTTGAGGAGTTGTAGCGGCACGACCTACAGTGTGCATAGTAGAACTTGCTGGTTTTTGCCTTCCTCTAAGAACAGGTTGTCCAACCATTGCCATTGTTTGATCTCTGAATTTCTGTTCTGGAGGTAAAACTTCGCCAGCTTTTTCTGCTAATGCTATTCCACTTCCGGCTCCTATTTTTTCTGCCTCGTCTTCCGCAGAATCATATAGTTCCCAGAACTTTTTACTAATATAATTAAATGCTTCTGCAAACAATCCACCACCACCAAACATATTACCTCCTATACTTCTTTTAGAAAGAGTTTCCAGTTGTCATTGTTTTCTTCTCCTATGATCTTCTCAACTCTTGAGTCAACCATTTTAAGATAGGGAGACGAGTCTTCAATTGCAAGTATGTATCTTTTAACACCTTCTTGTGCCATCAGAGTTTCCATGCATCCAAATGCAGACATGGAATGTCGTATTGAATTACGCTCCGGAACCATCCACCAGTAAACGGTTGGACTGTGGAGACAAAATCCTCCTGAAATCTTACCATCAATCTCTATAACATGAGTTGTTGCTACTGGCATTGTATCCGGTTTAATCTCTTGATACACCTTAATCATTTTCTCATAATCTTCCTCTGTATTCAAAGGACGAGCCTTAACTCTAGTCAGATTCATTCAGTTTCTTGGAAATTTAAGTTTATAGTTTTTGACACCAACCCATTTTTTGCCAGCTTTGATTTCTGTTTTACCAGAACCGTGAATACCTCTTCTGTTCACTTTTGCTCCAGATTCTAGTTTCAAATAATCTTTAGCCATTTTTAAATTACTTCCATGTGTAAATGCTCTTGAATGTCCTTCAGAAATCATTTGTCCAGTAACATACTGCTTCCCATGTTTCTCTTTTGAGTCAACAAATCTCATATATTTCAGATGCCTACCATATTTATCCTTAGCCTCTCCTTCAGGATTCTCAAAGACAACTCTTCTGGTTGTCAGTAATGTCTCAAACCGTTTTTTTGCGGCTAAAGCTCCAGGTTGATTGCCTGAACGCTTATATCGGTTTGCCACCTCTGGTGCATCTCCTCCAATAGTACGGATGCTAATTCTCCTATGTTCTTGTGCAATACGAGGTGGTGCAGGACTTGGTCCTGTATGATGTTCTTTCCGATGAATTGTATCTCCATCCCAAACTTTATAAGAAACCTTTGGAGCATCCCATTGCCTTCTGCCGGATTGGTAGAGTAATGGATCACTGTTGGCACCTAAAATAGTTGATCTATTACGTTTACGTTTCATGCTGCCTCTTTTCCAAATGGAGTCCATTCATTTTCGTTAGTACCATATGCAGTTTTCTGGATTGGCTTCATTTCTGCTGTCTTTCCAAATCTAAGAGATTGAACTGCATAGCGGGTTGCAGACATAATATCATCATACATCTTAACAACTTTTCCGTCCTTTCGATGATACATTCTGAACTCTTCAAAGAAATCTAGGCAATGTTCAAAAACAAAGAATCTAGAGGTTCTCATACGATCCAGCATGTTCATTAACCCTGCTTCTACAGATTGTCCACCTTCAGGATTCTCAAAGCAGTTGCGATTCATGTTCAATCCTTGTTGCCGATAAATCTGTGCAAGTGGAATCCCTGATCCCTTATCATGTTGTGATCCATCATGAGGCCAAACTACAGGAATCCAATTTCCTCTTGCCTTCATTGCAGCAGCATGGATCACTGGAGTCTCTGCTCTCTTACGATACACATCATAGATATAAACTGCATCTGAATCCCGATCATGTGCAATCCAAACCGCAGCAGTTGGATGATCCCAGCCAAAGTCCATGCCACACAAACGACTCCAATGGTCAGGAATTGAAAATGAAACACGTTTAATTTCTTCTTCTTTGACAGGAAATATCAATCCTGATCCAAGAATTGGAATTCCTTTTGAACGCATGTCACGTTCATGTTCTGGAAGTGCGGCAAGTATCTCCTGCTTCACTTCATCATTAAGATGAGGTGCATCCTCCCATGTTGCATTGAATAATGCTTGATGTGCTTGGATATGATTCATGAACTGTGCAATCACCTGTGTCATTCCAGATTCAGGAGTAAAGGTCATGTATATCAACCCTCCTGATTTCAGAGATGCCCTCAATGCTTGTGAGTAAATGTCTTGTGGTGGCTCCTCGTCCAACCATGTGACATCTACTGCTTTTCCCATCCATGCTTGCTTTCCTTGTTCATAAGACTTGAAATGTAACTTGGAATTACGTCCAGAAGTATGCTTGATAAGAACACTTTGATATGCATTGGGAATCCCAGGTTGTCTTTCTGTCTTTCCAATTGTATCCTTTGGAATTGCACCCTTTCCAAAGGCTTCCTCATCTCCTGCATCTCCCAATAGCTCTGATTGTACAATATCTCTAGTGTTTCCAGTTGTGTTTCCTGCAGCCCATGCTTGGATTGGTGTATGGAATCTTGCTCCAGTCCACCACTTGGGATACCTTCCTGTTAGATGGATTGCCAACTCTGCTGCACCACAGAAAGTCTTTCCTGTCTTGTTTGCTGCCATCAAAAGACGTTGCCGTGCTAGTCGTCCTTTTGGATCTCTTGCATCATGGAAGCGTTTTTGATAGGTATAGGGTTCATAGTAATTAAGCCGATTGGTTTCTTCTGTCTCTGCAATATTCTCTGCAACAGAAATCGCTCGTCCTATATTTTCTGCTTCCATTACCATTTTATCTACGTCTTTGTCCTAATCTTGGAGATAGTACAACTTGCTTCTCTTGTTTATTTGCCAAACTTTTAAACCAATTAAGAACTGAATGATATGGAGTCACTCCTCCTCTTTGTGCTTTTGCTTCTGCAAACTGTTCTGGAGTTGCAGATGCTGCACGATACTTTGGTGTGACTGGTTTTACTGTTGCAGAAATCTGTCCATACTTCCTTTGAGCAGGAGTTTGATCTTTAGGTATGCCACCACCAAATACATACTGTGCTGCTCTTGGACCAAGTGCCTGTTGACCTGCTGTCACTGCTAAATTAGACGGTTTCAATGTTGGATACTTAGATGATGCTTCTGTTGCTGCCGCAGCAAATGTAAGCCCAATGCCAGCAACTCCAAGTGCCTTCCCTGCAACTGCAGTTTTAGAAGTCAATGCAGTCGCTCTAACTTGCTTCTGTTGTGCCCGTGTTTTTGCTCTAACTTTTTCTGGAGAGATATTCAATGCACTCTGAAGATTCTTCTTGAATTGTTGCTTTGCAGGATCACTTCTAGAAACCTTAATTGGAGGTGCTGCTGTTTCACTTGAAGTCAATGTAGTCTTAATCGGTGTTGGTCCTGTAGATGCTACGTTTCTGTTTGGATTCTCAAGACTCCGTGCTGCTTCTCGCTTAACAGTATATGATTCTTCCGTGTACTGCTGGAACTTTTTCAAGTCTTCCTCTGAAGGCACTTTAGCTCTACCTACTATAGGTTGTGTCTTGTCCCAAGACCTTGGCTTTATTTGAAGTCCTTGAGTTAATGTTGTATATGGATCACGTCTTAGTTTAATCGATTCAACAACTGCTTCGCCTGTAAATCCGGGTTTTGCTTTTGCAAAACGTCGTGCTGCTTCCTTTGTCACACGTTGCTCTGAAGTTAAATCTACCTTTCCTCCTTCAATTTGTTGTCTAACTAAACGAGGTGGTGCTTCTGTAGGCTTTACTTCGGGGTGTGTTAATTGTGTCAACATAGATGCTTCAGAAGTTCCTCCTATTCTTGGTACTTTTTTATAACTATATGCAGTAGAAGGATCTGTATCTGGAGAATAATCTAATGTGGACTTGCTTGCATCCTGTACTTCTTGTGTTAGTAATTCTCCTAATGCCTGTTGTCTTGCCTTCACTCCTTCTGCAGATTTAGGATCAGATTTCCATGTTTTTGTTAATTCAGTTAGTCGCTCTTCTGTTGCCCTTTTAACTTCAACATTCCTTGCGTCTGCTGGATCTATTGAAGTTGATATGGATGTCTCAGCTTGGTTGACTAATGCCCTGCTTTTTGACTCCTCCTCAAATGGAGTGTCCTCTCCTGCCAAATCTGCATCTGCTGCATCCTGAAAACCTTCAGGTTGTGATTGAATCCCAGCACCATAAATGTCACTCCATGATGATCCTAATGCCTGTGGACCCTTACTCGTAAGATAACCTTCTACATTCGATCCCTTCAATACTGGCTTTCCCCTTGCAGTCAGTAAAGATGTTCTGTCTGTATCTTGAAAAACTGCTCTATCAGGTTTTTTAGATCCTCCTGTGATTTTACGATCTATTGTACCACCCGTTCCAACTGTTGCTGTCTCTGTTGGAGCAGTGCCTGTTCGGGTGTATTCACCCTCTGCAGTTAATATTGAAGGAACTACTTGCTTGTGCTTCTGACTCTTCTTCTCCCAGTTTTCAGAAGGAGTTGTGAATGCGTCTTTTTGCTCTGCTTGATAAGACTTGCTGGATGGACCCTGATCCTTGTATGGACGACCTTGCTCACGCTCAACTAATGCCTCTGCTCGGTTGTTAGGATCAACCTCATCAATCCTCATCTGCTCTGTGTCAATGTTGGGAGATGCTTCAAAATCCCGATGCTTTACTAATTCCCTGCGATCTGCTGGATGCATATTTGCATAATCTAACTCTGAAACCCCAGGCTTCGTGTACTTCACTCCTTCAATATCTCCATGTCCAACCTCTGCACTTGGATTCTGGAAACCAAAACGATGACGCTCCTTGCTCCAAGATAACATGCTCTCCCAATTGCGGTTCGTTACCCTTCCTACTATATCCTTTGTCTTTCCTTCACCCTTGTGTTGTGCGCCACTGATCCTTGTAAGCTCTTCTTGTCCTAACTCAATTAATACATCAGGATGTACACCCTTCTTCTGCCAGAATTCATTCTGAACATTGTAATCCTCTACAACTGCTTCGCTGATCTGATCACGAACTAATTGTAAACGCTTCCTCTTTGAATCTCCTGCTGCTTCATCATATGGAGTCTTTTCTCCAAATACATCTCCTGACATGTAAATGTTGTGGAACTTCTTATTCCACCACTCTGTGATTGTCTTGCTGCTGCTGGATATTTGACCTAATGCGTTCTTGGAACCAATCTGGAACTTCTGATTCCTCACTGAATCTGTGGTTTTATATTGATATGCAGTGTCAGGATGATAAGGCGTATCCATCATTCCTGTTCCATACTTCCTTGGAACCTTTATCCCTGGAGCTTGCCAAGGTGCAATTGCGCTCGGCTGTGGTTGTCCTACTGTACTCCCCTGCTCTGCAATTACCTTGCGCTGAGCCTGAAACTGACCACGCTGGTTCCTCTTGTCTCCAACCTTGATCCGCTTCCTCGTTGGCTTCTTATCGAAAGTTTCATTTAATTGAGTCAAATACGTCTTCTTTGCCATCCTAACTCCATTTCTGCTAGATTTCTAAACTTGGACCAACTCCACTCCTGCGGAGTCGTACCTTTGCTAACATTAACTTTGCACCATCTGCACCCACTAAGGATACTAGCTCTGCCTCCATCTGGTCAATGCTCTTGTGGATTCCATGGTCGCCCTCTAATACCCTGCTCCTCTCTAATAACTCCTTTGCAGCATTTAACTGTACTGCCTCACTCTCACTACTGTCCATCAACCACTCCATCTTTGCAAGTGCTTTAGGACCAACTCCCTTCAAACGCTCCCGCATCATTGAGGAAATCTCGTCCCTCATCTCATACTTCAAATTCCTCGCAGCTAACCTTAACTTTAACTCGTCTCCCTTGAAATATCCAGCACTACGCGCACTCTCAACCGCATCCCCACTCTCTACAAACTCTAACACAAACCTCTTTCTCCTAGGACTCCTTAAATGAGTCAACTGCTTATATTCCAACTTATATACTCCAATTGTTCCTAATACTAATAATATTGATCGTTTCTGTGAAATTGATGCCTGAGCCTCGATTTAAGCACCTTATGACGGGTTCTATAATCTCGTATGTATTCTTTGTTGATAACTGGAACTGTGTTCTCCACCTTTATCGGATGCTCACGCATATTCTCACGGATGTCACGAGAACGATACTTGTCCCTGTTCTCTGGAGTTAGTAAAAGAACTCCCTTCCCCTCCTCCCAGTCCCTCCTGTTAGGTGGCTTCGTCTTATGCGTCTCCCTCTTTATTGGAGAATCCTCGTCTATCCCGCCCTCAGCAAAAGACTCATCCCGACCACTACCACTTGTTCTCCATCTAAGTGCTAAGTATTTCGTGGCGTCCTTAAATATCTCCATATTCCCTCCTAATACTGTTCCTGTTCCTTAATACCATCTCAACAAATTACTTGAACCTTGTCAAATGTATTATCCCCATCCAAAGATCCCCAAAGATCCCCAAAGATTCCAAAGATTCCAAAGATTCCAAAGATACCCCTCTTTTGGAGATGGGCATCTTTGATGTATAGAGGTGTCTCTACTGGGTAACTCCTAATACTCCCCCCGTGTGGAGAGATGGGACAGGGTGTGGGGGATGTGGGTGCCGTTTTGTGTGCCCCCCCTTCATTGTTTCTCTGTGCATGGGGTACGGAGATAAACACTTTTCCATGGAGTGATATGGAACCTCTTGAACACGATGACCCGTATGGTCTATGTGAGTGCCCGGATTGCTGTGGCGAGACTGACGAAGACCAATTTGAACCTAACATGTGACCAGCTGAAGGGCATGGAGCTTAGAGTATGCCGTGCCCGGACTGGTGGTTAATAACGACCATCGAGCATAACCTTACCATAGAGGAATATGGAACTTAACGCTAAACAACGCAAGTACGAGGTGATCAAGGAGGCTTATTGTAGTCTTCAAACCCTTGTGACTTCCTTCCTAGAGGAGGAAACATCGGGGGTTTGGGACGACGAGAGCGGAGATTGCCCGGAAGAGTACCGTGGGCTGGTATCGTTGGACCTAGCTTTATTTATATTAGAAGAGGATTTCTAACCACAGTGTATTCTTATAATGTCCATTCAATGAGTGGGCATTATGATGTCTATACAATGATGTTTAGTCATCGAGTTCCTTCAATCCAAACCAAGGGAGGATATTATGCTGTCTTCGCATAAACCAGAACAGCATCAGCCTATCGTGCAGACGTTCATGGATTTGCACACTGGTAGTCTGATTGTACAACGTCAAGGAGAACCAACACCATTACGTCGTGGTGGTATTGTTCCTCTTGGAGTATTAACGTCGTAACACGCTAGGACGCACTTCAGATTAGAGTATGGAGTGCGTCTTATGAGTGTCGCAATGGTGCTTCACTCGGAGTAATTCTTAAACTCCATCTGGAGATTTGTATGCTGTTTGGAATTAAACTGTCATTTGACAAGGGGCTTGAAGTTCGCGTTGGTGATCACGAAGTACGAGCTGACATCCCAAAGGTCGTGAAAGAGACTATAGATGACTTTAGTCCTTTCACCTACACAGATCATAGTGAAGAGAAGCCTGTCAAGTAAGGACAAGTAGAGCTTGTGGGGAATTCAATGAGTTCCCTGCAATGAACTACTTATTCGTTGTGAGTGAGATAGTTCAAACCCTGCCTATGGGGAACATAGGATTAACATTAGCCGAGAGGTTATATGCTTACAATGACACCCCAAGGAATATCGGGATCAATACCGAGTGAAGCGTGGAATCGTGCGTTAAAGGAGAAGCAGCCGTTAGTTGTTTGTTTCTACCGAAATGCTTATTCCTCTGCACTGAAAGCTAACAAAGTCTTTGTGGCTCAACAGGATGTGCAGAAGCAACCGTTCTTAAACGGTAGTGACGCTTGGGTTTTGAATGTGAAACAGATCAGTGTCACAGGCAGTGAATACGTCTATGGCGTGATTTGCCCTAGAGTATTAGGGACTGTTCCAAACGATTCAAAGGTGATGTACTCGATTAACCTTGAAAAGACTTCAGAGGAGGCATTTGAGGGGTATAGTCCTCAAGTCTCTCTCAAGGAAGCAGACAAGCCAGTGTTGATTGAGAGGATGTTCTAGAGGAGTAAGTCTGGACACACTAGGAGAATGTAGTGTGTCCTAGCATTATTCTTGAGGCGAACGGAGTGAGCCACGCTAAACCCATGGTTGTGTCGGAGTTACCTTCGGGTACAACTACGAGCAATGGGGGGAGCGTGTTGCGAACGAAGTGAGCTTAAGAGTGAGGTCGGGAGAGAGAACTTGGGGTCTCTTTCCTTTGAAACACGTGTTGTGTTGGGGCAGAGACATTCTTTTTGTCTCTATGCGTCCCCACATGTTTCCGACACGATGAGTCACAGAGAATTAGAGTTAATATATGAATATAGATATTAGCATAATTCTCAACAAGTGTCAAATCTTTCCAGAGGATCACAAGCATGAAGAAAAAGCCTAAGCATCTGATTAGCAACAGTTATCAGCAGGACTGGTTAAGGGAGTTCAAGGAGGATCTTGAGCTAAATTCAACAACAACCAAGGAGGAACATGATCACAGTTAAGAAAGAGAGGACATTAACTTCGTATATATGCGAGGCAGAGGATCATTTAAATGAGATCCAGAAGGAAGAGAGGATCAACCATTTACTTAGAGACAGGGAGTAGATCAACCGGGGGCATCCGCAAGGGTGCCTCTACGCTGACCTATTCATTAACCTTTAACAGAGGACACAAATGGAAATGGAAGGATTACATATCTTCATTGGTATTATGTTCTTCTCAAACGTCCTGTTGGTATTAGTCATCAACAAGTTTTACTTACCGGACGTTATCATCTCTAGCGTTTTATGGTTTAAAGGAATAGACGCAGGAGCAGACAAACTAGCAATATTGAGTATTGCTGGAGTATTCTGTTCAATAGTTTGTTTCTTTATTCGTCCACGAAAAGCCAAGAATTTAAGGACTCTTGTTAGAGATGGAGTTGATGATCTTGCAGACCAGGTGCATCTGCATGTTTTTACAGAAGCAGCACCTCGCAAAGATAGAACTTATTTTTGTGAAATAAGAGGAAAGTGGGAAGAGAAGGGGACTCACTTAGGTAAAATGGGCAAGCAGATTAATGATGAGCTAAAAAGCGGTCCACTATCAATATTCTATAACATTCCCAACACCAGCCAAACTGAGGAGGCAAAATGAAAAGAGGCGATAAAGTTCGCCTAATACCAAAATCACGCAATGGTAAGGCAAGCGTGATTAAACATGGTAACCATGCGGTTATCATACTTATAAATGAGGACTCCGTCTGCACCAAGACTCCAGACGGAAACTTTCGTTTGATTAGTAAAGAAAACGACAAGGATTTCTCTGTTCGTCCAGCTAGGGCGAATTTCAAGGGAAATAAATGGAATTATGAAAGCAGGAAACCTGATCTAGATAACCCATTTGACGAAGAAGATCCGTTGAATGGAACTTAAAACTTCAACCAGAGGAGAACAAATGGAGATACTAATGGAAAATCCAGACCAACCAGTCTGGGATCCTCGATATGAGGATTCCGGACCACCACACACAGATGAGACGTGTGAAGATTTGGTAAATTCAATCTGCTCACACATAAATCACTTTGATCCGATGAGTTCTACTTATCAAAGGATCATAGAGCAGAGGCTTTATGAATTTTACCAAGATAATCCTGACGAGTTTTACGAGGATTACAAGGAGATACATGGATAAATGTATCTTTTGTAAGTCCCCAATCCTAAGCATTTCAAAGGAGCAGGGCTACTGCTCCCCGGAGTGCCGGGAACTGGGGACCGAAACATTTACAAAGGAAGAAAAGCTAATCTTAGAGCATCTAGATTTAGTTGATAAAATGCGGTCCTAGAGCATAGAGAGGGGGCATAGGAGACTGTGCCCCTCACTGTGTGCTGGATTGTCTAGCGCACTTTCTGTCCGTTTAAGCCTTAGACGGACACTTCTTGAACATTTAAATGAAAACTTGATATGGAAACTGTGACAATTGTAGATGAAGCCTACTCAGCAACCAAGGAAATGGTCATTGATTCTCCGACACCACAAAATACGGAGACTCATGTAAAATTTCCGCATGGCATGGTAGCTGAAACAGTATTGGATCGTGCAAAAGCAATGATTCCACATGCGATGATAACTAAGGAATCCTATGGCTTGCAAGATGCTCCACATCCTGATGAAAAAGATCAGGATGGAAATCCAGTAATTGTGAAAGATGCCAATTTATATGGTGCTTTCAACCTTGGATGGGACGATCATCGGCACGAAGACAAATGCTGGGAATTTATTATTGCCTTCAGAAATAGTCATGTGAAAAAGTATCCCTGTGAAGTGTTTAGCGGAGAAGAAATACTTGTATGTTTCAACGGGCTAATCACTGGAACACAGGGTGTGTCAGCGAGGCATACTCCCAATGGCTGGGAAAAGTTCGAGTATCAGTTGTACAAGATGCTCGGCAATCTGGAGCAAGAATACAACACTGTTGACGAGAGAATCACCAGACTTCAGCAGACCCAAATTGGTGATGGCGATGCTGCAGAGATCATTCTGCAAAACATCAACTGGAAGAACATAGATGGGAACAAAGAAGCGTTTCCGATCTTCCGGCAATACAAAGATTATGCAGATTCCGAACATCAGTATTTTGATGCTTTCGGAGAGAGAACAGGATGGTCATTATACAATGCTTTTAGCGATGTCATTAAACCGACTGTGCTAAAGGGAAACAAGATGAGAGGTGCAGGGATTGCCCTCTCATTTGACAGCTTCATGCATGACAAGAGTCCTAAAGTCATCAACTAGTAATCTGGGGGGCTTCGATCATTAAAGCCCCCAATTCAAACAACTAACATGGAAAAAAATGATTATCGGAACCCGATTTTCGAGAACATTGCAAGGATCGTGGCACTTAGTACAGCAGCTCAACTGGCAGAGTACGAGAAGGAGCAGAAGAATCTGGAAACAGATTCAGATGCTCTGGGCACGAAGAAGTCCGAGAGCGTGGCCAGCGTGCCCGTGGTGCGGAGGGACGGGTAGTTTACTCGTTGACATTTGGGATGAGGAATCTCTGGAAACAGCACTCGAAGCATGTTCTGGGTGTGAGGCTACCGGACGAATACATCCTTCACACTGGCTGGAATGGGATTCCCACATCACACGGGCATCCTGTCCAGGACAGCCCTTCTAAAATTCCCAATAAGCCTTATTGGGAAAACTCGGAATTTACGGCTAAGATTACACTGTAAAATGAAACACCGTAAAAACTCCGACCCCCGTTTAAGCCTTAGACGGGGGGTTCATCTCCTAAATCATTGAAATCATTGAGAATCTTTTTTCTTGATTTTCTTTGCATTTGTCGCTATCCTGTAACTAGTGATATTGACAAAGGTTGGAAATGACATTACGAGAAGAAGCAAAGAAGTGGGGCATCAACACGGGTGCCATCACTAGAGAATTGGGGTTTACCAGACAGTACGGATATTTAGTATTAGCAGGTAAACGATTTAATGCAAAAATCACAACTGCAATCTGGAATGCAGTTGAAAACAAAAAGAAAGAATTATATGAGGGTAACTACAAAACTACCCCTACCCCCGCCACTGTTAAAGGCACTGACCTCTGACAACTATCAGAGGGGAGATGCTGACATCACGATCACAGAACTTTGCTCGGCTCCTCATCAGCGAAAGCTAATCTCAAAGCATTGGGATAGTCTAGTTGAAGAAGCTGGCGATCGAGTCTGGAGTCTATTCGGACAAGCCATCCACACAATCCTAGAGAGAGCAGCATCTCAAGAGTATGTTGTTGAGAAGCGGCTCGGCTGGACTGTCGATGACTGGATGGTCAGTGGACAGATAGATGTTTACGAGCCAACATCACAGAGGTTGTCCGATTACAAGGTAACTTCTGTGTGGAGCGTGAAGGACTACTCATTCAAGCCTGAATGGGAACTACAAGCAAACTGTTACAAGTGGCTTCTTTCCCAGAATGGAGATGAAGTCAAAGAGTTACAAGTGGTTGCGCTCCTCAAAGACTGGAGCAGGGGAGAACTTCGTCGTAGAGGCGAGGGATACCCAGAGCATCCGATTGCGATCCGCAGGATTCCAATCTGGTCAGAAGAGGAAACATACAATTACATCAGAGACAGGATTCTGCTCCACAAGATGCAGAAACCTCCCATCTGTACCCCAGAGGAACGGTGGGACAAGCCCACAACGTGGGCAGTAAAGAGCAAGACTCGCAAAACTGCAAAGCGGGTCTTACATAGTAAGATTGATGCAGAGAAATGGATGAAATCAAACGGAGGGGATTACATTGAGGAACGCCCAGGAGAATCCGTGAGATGTCAGAGTTACTGTCCCGTTAAAGAGCATTGTGAATACGGGTCGAAATTATGATAACGAACCCTTACTAATAAAAATACAATGGATAAAATTCTAGAAGAGCTTCAGAAACCATTCCCGCCCTCAGAGCATTCCCACCGGAACATCCGAGGACGATCTGAAGATTGGGTAGAAGATCACTATTTGATCCAAAGACTCAACAAAGTATGTGGAATGAACTGGTCATGGCAATGCCAGAGTGAAAGTGTTACCCACGGCAAACCAAATTACGCTTGGTGCCGTTGGTCACTGAACATCCTTAGCTCCGAGAATATCTGGATCGCTCGAGAAGGCTATGGTGGAGATGACGGCAATGACATGGGCAATGTTCTGAAAGGGGCAACCTCCTATGCAAAGCGACATGCTTGTAAGAATTGGGGGATGGCACTAGAGTGCTGGATCACCCCAACAGAACAGGGGCAACTCACCTCTAAAGAGTTAGAACCAGTTTACACGAAGATGGTAGAGGATCTCCATCAGGCATTTGTTGTCGGAGTGCCACATGCGACCGTGGCAACTAACGCATTAACATTACTGACACAAATACACGACAACTCCTTCAAGGATATTACCGAAAAAGAAGATGCAGAATCCGCATTAATACAGATTGCGGAGAAGCACAATCCCAAGGATTCACTACGGTTGGTCAAAGAGGCTTTCATTGCTGAAAGTCCTAGATGGACAACTGGGCTAACGGAGAAATTTCAAAATCACATGAGAGAAATCGGCAGATTACTGCCCATAGGGCTTCCAAAATAATTAGGACAAAATGACAGGTGTAAAAAGTCTAAAGGAGGACAGAATGGTCATACGGCACATAAAACCTACACTACATCAAGCAAGTGTAGATCTTCACGCTCTTATAGTGCAAGAGGCTCTCACCCGTCAGGTAGTACGACGGGTTGTGCAAGACTGGCGACCACGAGTGCGTGAGAAATGAACGACCATCGGTGTAGTCCAAAATTGTCCACCACCGCACACTTTCCCTGCGGTACTCCTCTCTTCAAGTGTGGGTTGATTAACCAATATAAACGGTGGCTACACCGACTTCTTTAATTTCTAAACTAGAGGAAAAATGGCACAATTTTACGCAGAAGTTCAAGGAAATCGTGGTTCTACCCACAGATTAGGAACTAAGCGGTCAGGAATTGATGCAAAAATCAATGGATGGAAGACAGGAATTTCAGTTCATGGTTTTGTGAACAAAAACGGAGAAGACTGCTTTATTGTATCAAAAACAGGAGGATCAAATGGAGATCAACCTCTTACTCACATTGTATCAGTTGTTGGAGACAATGTTATTTCTGGAGAGATTAGTTGGGACATAAAAAAAGAATACTATAAAGGTATCAATTACATACCTTCTGTAGTGATTTTAGATCGAAAAGAAGAACCTCCAAAATCAAGAAGTATATCAGGGTACGGATCAAAGGTACCTACTCAATATATGATTAAGATATATTCTCATTTTTGTTGGAATTGGAAACATGGATATATGCCAACAAGGTTTCCATGGAATGCCAACAGACAGTGGCGCAGGGTATATGCGGCTTGCTGGAGTAACGTAGCAAGTCACTATGTCATAATTAAGAAGAAGAAATGGTTTCTACATGATTATGATCTTACAGGTGAGATCAACTTTCTTGGACTTTCAAAGAATAAACAATCTTAAAAACTAATATGACCATCAAATCAATGTCTGAAATGAAACCATACCCAATTGAAATCAATTTAACAGCACCAGAAGGGAATGCGTACAACCTGCTGGCTTATGCCAAAAAATTATCGAAGTTAACTGGCGATGATTGGACCATAATTCAAGCAGAGATGACTGCCAAGGATTACGATCATCTTATCAGTACCTTCGATGAATACTTTGGCAATTTTGTCACCCTATACAAATAATACATGGAACATCTATTTTCAGTTACAGTTGCAAAAGAATATGGAGTTTCTTGTGCAATTATAATCCGACATATCCAGTTTTGGTTATTAAAGAATCGTGCAAATAACACGAACTTTATTGACAAGAGAACATGGACATATTGGACGATCAAAGGACTAACTTCGGTCTTTCCATATTGGACCGAACCACAAATAAAAAGGACTATCCAAACACTCCTATTTAAGGAGGTGTTGATCAAGGATAATTTCAATGAAAACAAGTGGGATAAGACTACATGGTATTCCTTCAAGGATCAGGAGAAATGGCTAGGTGAATCTAGTCTCTCCGAGCTATCCATACAGACTCCTCGAACAGATCATATGGTCTCCTCACGCGCACACGCTTTTCCTCAAGAGATAAATACTACTATACTACCTGAAGATAATAAAACAGATAAAGAGGGGTTTCAAATTCCAGAGTGGATTTCTTTAGAATCTTGGAATGGTTTTGTTGATATGAGAAATGAGATCAAGAAGCCAATGAGTCCACGGGCAAAGAAAACCCTTATCAACAAACTAGACAAGTACAAGTCTAGTGGAATCAACCCAAATGAGCTTCTAGACGAAGCCGAGTTTAGACGGTGGCAGTCAGTTTATCCAGAAAAGAAGCAAACACAGAAACAGGACACTCATGACCACAACGCAGAATACTTTAAAAGCAGAGGACTCTAAACATAAGTTAATACTTCAAGTATTAAAACAGTTTACGAGTTGTTGGAGTTTTATGAAGATGTCCACTGCATTAGAGACTACTTGGCAAATGGCTTTATCAAGTTTATCTGAAGAAGAGATCAACACGGCACGGGATCGTTGTCTCAAGGAATTGAAATATCCTCCAGTGCCACAAGATTTCCTAAAGCGGATTAACCTTCCTATGAAGTCTCCAGATGTAAGACCACCTGCTATTGTGAATGATCCATCCGCAGATCGTGCATTGAGAGAACTAAATGCATATGCGGATAAGATGTCGAAGTACAAAGATGAGGAACTTCCTCAAAGACCACCACCAACTATGGAAGGAATACCAATGCCGGATCATATCAGAGCAAAGTTTAGAAAGCTATTTAACAAAACTATAATCTAGAAGATAATATTATGCTTTACAATATCAGCCCAGTCTCAAAACCAAGAATGACACAGAGGGACCGCTGGAAGCGAAGAGCGAGTGTCGAACGATACTTTGCATTCAGAGATCAGTTTAAGCCCGTCATGGAGAATCTGGAGCCTCTGGAGGGCATCATGGTGGTCTTCGTGATCCCCATGCCTAAGTCTTGGTCAGAAAAGAAGAAATCAGCTATGTGCGGGGAACCTCATAGAGTTCGTCCAGATATTGATAATTATCTAAAAGCAATCCTAGACTGCTTGTCTGAAGATAAGCATATCTATCAAGTCGTCATGGAAAAACGCTGGGGATATACAGGAAGCATTGATATAAACTCAATTCAAACAACTAATACTTGGATTCCAAAATGACAGATAAAAATACAGAAGCCTATGCACGGGGAACAGATCCCGAAACAAGCCATGAGGCAGCAGAGTCAGTTCGTACAACTAAACTCGAAACAATAGTTCTTACTGCAATTCGCAGCTGTGGAGACAGAGGTGCAACTGCCTATGAACTAGAGAAGATAACCAAATTACCAAATCAAACATTAACTCCTAGATTTGCTCCTCTTTGCCGTAAAAGTAAGATCCATGACTCTGGAGAAAAGAGAGTTGGAGGATCAGGAAGAAGGCAAATCGTCTGGAAATATACAAGAGAACTTGGCCAGGGTTTTCCATTTCTCCTCTGATAGAACTTATTTTTGTGAAATAAAATGAAAGAAGATAACCCAAAATCCAGTAACAGCTTAACTTTAATCGACTGTCTTGCACAGTCCCAATGCCAATCCAAGATACGAAAGAAGAAACCATGGAGATTAAGATGTTTGAGTAAACTAAGAAAAGCAAAGGATTACTTCAGTAAAATCTTAGAATAATATCAATCATGAACTACGTTTTCTTGTTTGGGAACATGGGTTCTCCTGCAAAATACTCAATTAACCAAGCTGGAGTTCCCTCTGCTAGATGGTCACTTGCAGTTAGACCAAGACGAGGGAAAGTCATAAATTGGGTTCAATGTGTCTGTTATGGCGCACTCGCAGACATCATCAGAGAGAATTATGGAACAGGTGATTCCATGCTGATTAAAGATGGTGAACTGCATATCACCAAATATGGGGAGGATCGTCCTTACTGGCAAGTAAGGGTTCGCCTCATAGAACACCTTGGACGTGTGTTCAGGGACAATTCCAATATTTCAGACGAAGAAATATCAAATGAGTGAAAGAACATTTATCAATAAATGCGGACTTCGCAAGAAGGTTTTCGATAATGGAGGATCAGTCTTGAACTGTGCCTTCAACTTAGAAGAACTTAATCGCCATGGAAAGGATGGCTGGATTAGAATTGTTATTGCAGAGAGAAGGCAAGCAAGTGATAAAGGCTATACGCACTATGCGTACATTGATACATTTGAACCTAAGAAGAAGGATTCAAATGAGTATAATGCAAACCAACCTACACAGGAGAAGACTAATATAGGAGATGACATTCCATTTTAAGTAGTGGTACAGGCAATGCCTTGCCTTGCCCTGCGTAGCACATCGCAGCCCTGCCTTGCAATGTATAGCTATGCTTTGCTAAGCAAACCAAACCAAGGTAAACCGAGTTATTATTAATTAATTTCTATTGAAATTTTATTATGAGATTCAAAATCAAGATACAGGGAAGAACCCCGTTACTTTGCAATCGGTTCACGGATGAAGCTCAAATGAGCGCAACATCTGGAACTAGAATTGCGTCTGTTGGACATCAGAAGTCTCCTCACGAACAAGCTGAAGAGAAACTCTACATCGGACATGATGGAAAACCGATGATCCCTCAACCTAATGTTTTCAGGTGCATCATTGATGCAGGGAAGTTCTTCAAGAATGGAAAGTCAAAGGTGACAACCTTGAACTCCTCTCTGATTCCTGCGTGTGTTGAAGTAGAGGGGATTGAGATCCCAATCATTCATAAAGATCCTTGGGAGGTCGATACCAGAGCAGTTCGTATTCCGTCAACAGGAGGTCGGATTCTTTGCCATCGTCCAAAGTTTAATGATTGGGCCTTGGAGTTTGACGCAGTCCTTGACACTGAATTGATGAGTCCTGAATTATTTAGAGAAATACTGGATTCAGGAGGAAAGCGAATTGGTCTAGGAGATTTCAGACCAGATCGCAAAGGACCATTTGGCAAGTTTGTTGTCGTGCAATGGGATCAATCAGAGGAATAACCCAGTCGGGGCTATGCGGGGCTATGCAGGTCGTTGCATAGCAAACCAATGCAAAGCAAAGATGATGCTTAGCCCTGCTATGCGTCGCAAACCAAGGTAAATCATACCAAGGATACCGCCATAAGAATTTAATTTAACCTGGCCATGCACTGCGTCGCTGGTCTCTGCGCCGCCGCGCCATGCGCTGCTTGGCAAACCAAGGCAAAGCAAGGATTACTTAAACTAACTATCACTCATAGAATATTATGAATAGAAAACCAAAACTAAAGAAAATCTGTCCTAACTGTAAAATAAATTACCAAGTATCACCACATAGAAGAGCGCAGAAATTCTGCTCCCGTAAGTGTGCAAGCAATTCAGTAAGAAATATCCCAAGACCATTAGTAAGAAGAAAACCACTGGAATCAACCAATTCTAAAGAACTGGAACCAATCAATTATGAGGAAAATGATGAGAAGAGATTTTGGACGCAGAGTACAGGTCCAAGTCCTAATACAGAAGAGTTAAGGGAAAAAAGCATTAAGATCCCATTCCATAAAACAAGTGAAGAGGTATCTATTGCAGTTAAAAAGTTCCTTAACTCTGGAGGAACAATAACTGTTCTTCCATCACCGCCTATTAAGAAAATAGAGATTAAACGAGATCCGATTAAGGATATTTTGGGGGAGGATATTGATCTAGAATTACTTAATAAATTAAGTGCAGATAGTCTTTGAATCCTAAATGACAGGCTCGGCTTTGCCTCGCGCAGCTAAGCAGCGCACTGCAATCCAAACCAATGCAAAGCAAGGATACCGCCATTTTTGCACACTATCATTTTGCAGTGCAAACTTAGCCGCAAAATGAAACTATCATTGCGGGGCAGAGCAAGGCAAGGCAAGGCAAACCAATGCAAGGATAATGCTGAGCAGAGCGTAGCTGCGCTTAGCTAGGCTAGGCAAGGAACCTTCACGAAGACTCATGAGGGGTGATGGGGGGGATTACTGCATTATGCTCAGAAGCACGATCCCCATACCTGTAGAAAGGACGCAAACACTCGTCTGCATTCTGATGATCTAATAAATACCCTCGCAACTGCTCTCGCTGTTTTAATGATAATCCCATCAAATAACACCTGTCTTCCGAAGCTGTTCTCTCATCATTCCAACAAGTTGGTTATCCACCTGATTACTCGTCCTGTCTACTGCCCACTCTAATAGTGTCAGTGTCAGCTTGAGGATCATCTTCTCAGTTAAGAGACTCACAACTAGCGTCTTTGCAGCAGCAAGTCCAACTGTTCCTAGCAACCCAATCATGTATAACTCCAGCAATGAGGTCGTACTCCCTCGGTTAAATCGTCGAGATGAATATAACGTGAGGCATATTCACCGTGCTGCTTAATTCCAATCCCCTGCATTCCACAATCCAATGCAATGCTAATCAAACGTAAGGAATCCTTTCCAGAGATTAGAACATCAACTGCTCGACCTGTCGTATGGGGACCAGTACGTCCGGTGATCGAGACTTGATCATTCCACACTGGACAACGATAGGCAGAACTTAAGTGCATTGCTGAACCAAACTTGTTTCGTACAGTTTGAAGTCGTTCAAGGAATGCTTCATCCATAAAATTATCATCACAACATTTACAACGTAACTCTTCATCACTAAAATTCTTTGTTCTTGGCATCTCTATTCCTCTGTTAAGCGGATGCCCCCTGACAATCTCCAAAGCAGGGGGCTGGAATCTGCACTCCCACACAACTAATGACTCCATGTCTAAGCTGCGGCATTACATATGCCAGTGTCAGATTCACAATACTTTTCATATAGATTCTTACTTATAATGTAGACTTGTGAACACGACGAACATACCTAAGCATCAACTTCTTACAATGTGCCAATACTTTCTTATTATCAATATTTCCCCAATCACTCCTATTGTTGTAGGAAATAAGATATTGACGATACTGCGTTAGCATTTGAACATCTGTCTGTTTACGAGGAGACTCCTTGCCTCCTATACGAATTGACATCAATCTTTGCATATCATTCAAAAACTCGATCTCATCAAGTGTGCTATAAGCACAACGCTGTTCTTCAGAACAGTCTATTGGCTCATTGAGATTATCCTCCATATTCGTCTCTAGATCTACTCATGGTTTCTCATAATATATGTTACAATCTGGACAAGTTCCATCTTGGTTAAGTGGAACATGACCGCATTTTTGGCAACTAGAAAAATTCTTGGTCCTTGGTGATTTAGGGGGGAGTAATCCGGTATTTTGAGGTTGGCTACTTTTTGGTTTCATGGTCATAGTTTAAGATCGCACTCTCAAGAGTTTTTAAGCGAAGTTGGATGCTCATAACTCCATCCGAAGTCACACTTGTTGTCGCTTGTATTAACTTAATCTGATCTCTCTGTGAAACAAACATATGATAGATTCCAGAGACTAAACCTACCATCACAAGCAGCATTAAAATGCCCAATATTTCTAGTCTCATTTTTCATCAGATTTGCTTTTCTCGAACCAAAAAGAGGAGGATTTTCCGAAATTTAGGAGGAGTCCACCCAATACCACGGAGAGCGAGTTGTGCATATCTTCTGCGAGGTGTTTATCTCCAAATATTAGGTAGACAATGTATCCGATCAACACGATTTCTAGTAGTGTAAGTAGTGACCTTGTACCCCATCTCAAATATACAATTTTATCGTGATCAGTTGGCATCACATTTTGCCGAATAACCACCCACAGATACTGCCCAGAACTCCAACCACTCCTATCAACGCCAATGCTAATCCCTTTGCACCATCAAGCCGATCTAAACGAGATCTCATCTCGTTGAGTGAGGTAGAGTGATTATCGTGATGTTCATTGATTTTTGTAATCTCTGCAGAGAGATGTTCATACTGTTCACGGAGCAATTTATACTCGCTGCGAGATGCCATTATTGCGGCTTTACTCTCCGACATTTCTGCCAGAATAGTGACTAAAGTTTGGCTGTCAGTCGTTTTTCTTGCTGCCATCTTTTTCTCTCATCGTCCATTGATTATTATCGTGAATCTGGGCATCCGTTCCGGCGGCGATAATACACCCTACTCCCTTGCTCCAGTACGTAGCTATAAACGATCTGTTCTGTGGAGGTGGCTGAAAAATCATGAATGCTCCGCCCATTGCTTGTCCGCTGAAAATAGGTCTACTCTGAGACTTCAGTAATTGATCTCTTAACGCAGCAGCAGGTCCGCAATATATTGGAACGTGACGTGTTTTAAACCCCGCCGGGGGTTCTGCTCCGAGCAGATATTCCGTGAACACAAAAAATCCGATAAATGCAGTTGCGATTCCTGCGATTAGTGCGATTTCATAGCGTCCCATACATACATTTTGGTGCTGACCTTGCCGGGGGCATCACTCCCCACTCGTAGTGCGGCACCAGAGTCACAAGGCCAGCAATCTCATGTCACGGCTTCGGATACTTGTCTTTAACAGGCTTGACCATATTCGCTTTCCACGATGCAACACCGTTGTGATAGATGTGGTCTAGCTGATCTTCCAAAGGAGGATACTCTGCTTTGCGTGACCTTGCGTAGGCTAAACTACTAAAATCGGCACGATAATTATCACAAATTTCTTTTAATTCTGTTTCTGACGGAATTTCACCTAGAGAACTAGGCCAACCATGTAAACCCATATCTTCAGATAAAATTATCTGCCCATTAAACGTCCTTATCCCAGAAACATTATTATATTTCCAGCCTAGTGCATAACCCAGATCATTGTCTTTGAAAGCATGAAGAGTTGCTTCCCCATCTTCACAAAACGGTAAAACGCCACTCATAATTCATACTCCTTTATTACCATTGATGATATACATGATCCCCCATGAATCCGTCCTTCACTAACTCCATTTAAGGAAATCGTGTGAGAAATTTGAGTTCCTACTCTTAACTTGAAAGTCGTAGGGGATGCTGTTCCTGCAACCATTGTATGAATAAATCCTATATTCCACATTGTATCTGCAACCGCAATATACTGCAAACATGAAGCCAACGCATTTGCTGTACTATCTTGGAATAGTGCCGCCATCACTGACCCACCATCAGCACCAACCGTAATTTGGACTGATATTTCAAGTTGATTGGTTGCAGAAATAGGGTCAAATTCCAAACTAAGCACCTGATCCCCCTCAGTATTTTGAGGTATTGTATCATCTAAATATGGCCCTGCTGTTGAACCAGTCACTAATGCCCCCGTTTGGACTTTTTTAACCTGCAACACATGCCCAGCAGGAAACACAACCGAACTCCCCAGCACCCCTGCCTCGGTCAGCAAGTCAACCCCTGATGCGTTCGTGATCGCATTCCCAGAACTGAGCTTCAGGTCATCTTTAATCGTTACACCTGAGTCAGCAGTCTTTTCGTGAATCTCGTCTACTTCTACCATCGATGGCATTTCTTAACTCGGCTGTGTGGGGAATGTTGCTGCTGTGACTTTATCCGCTGTGTCTAATCCTGCTGTGATGTCTCTGAGGGCTTGTCTGTACACTCTCCACTCTGCTTGTTTTGTCCCAGCATAACTCGGTAAATCCCGCCAATCTGTGGCTGCTAGGAGACGGTTGCGCTTTTCACGGAGTAGACGTATTGGCTCTGCTGCTTTGAGTTCTGCGAGTTTAGCATTGATTGCAGATTCTGA
>VTLG01015689.1_pt1 | contig 41830 bp, 51 predicted proteins | sample 4694571 | NCBI WGS metagenome assembly VTLG01 (sample SAMN12604809, study PRJNA352737) | marine metagenome | biome: ENVO:00000447; feature: ENVO:00000209|ENVO:00000569|ENVO:01000036; material: ENVO:00002151; isolation source: viral sequences binned using virsorter ...
GCAACTGGTTTGATCCCATTGGGTCGTTAACAGATGTTTTGTCTGAACCCATAATGTAAGATGCACCGTAGTTATAGTTACCTTGTGGCATTTTTATCTCCCTATTTGGTTTTGCTTTATAAATCCCTCTTCTTCTTCGAGGGGTATTCTCTTGTATTCTCCTACTTGAGATTCATTTAGAGTAGCTGTACCCATTTTGGTAGGAGCTAAACTAAATCCTACAACAGCACCCGGACCTGTTCCTATTCCTCTTTCTAGTGCTGTATCTATTAGTACTTCTTTTGAAAAAGCTACAGGATCTGTAATTAATTGTCTTGCCGTTTCAACTCCTAAAGCTCCTACTAGAATTTTCGATCCTTTATCAGCTACACCTGTTATAATATCCCAAAGACCTTGTGCTTTTAGTTTTTTTATATCTTCTTCAGGTATTGTGTTTTCAGGATTAGGTATTAAGTTGCCCTCTTCCTTTAGTTTTCTTTTTAATACTTTGTCGGCTTCTTTTTCTTGAAGATTTTTTATTCTTACTTCTTCTTCAAGAGGTTCTACCTCTAGTAATTTTTTAGCTACAGTTGTTCGTTTATCTATATTTTCTGTTTCAATATCTAATTGTTTACCTTCTTCCATTTTAGTTTCTGTTACAGCTTTTGATTTTGATAGATTTATTTCTTCTACTGTAGGATCTCTAGGCTTTACAATCTCTTTTAAAGCATCTTCATTAAATTTAAAATCAGACTTGTGTCCATCATAAACTTTCACACCTTCATTTGTAACGTCAAGCGTTGGTGTATTTAAACCGTACCCTGTAAACAGATTATTAACTGTGCCTGCGTTTAGATTAAAAGCAGAGGTCTTTACCATATTTTCAGTAATGTTACCTATAGCTTTTGACTCTGGGGTGTTTACTTTATAAGACTTTGCTTTTGTACCTTGTGCTGTGTGACCCATAAAATCGTCACCTAGATTGCTTGCAAGTCTTAAATCACTTTCAAGTGCTTCGATATTTGCCGAACGTATTATCTCTGTAAGTCCTGTAACAACCTTGCCTTTTCTATCTACAGGTAAAGATATCTCATGTTGATCTAAAAATTTAGGAAGTAAATATTTTTTCCACGCTTCATTTACTTTTGTTTGACTTGTAGGAAATAATTTAATTTCTGCGTTAGGCATGTTGGGGTTTGCTGTTTTGGCTTTATTGTACACACCTTTAAGAAACTCTGCAAATGATCCAGTATAAGTCGTGGCGTATCTTTTCTTTTTACCTCTGACTTCACCTTTTATTGAAACTGAAGTACCCCCATCTTTATTAGTAATTATTGATACATCTGATAATCTTAAAGATTTATAATCTTCTGTGTCACTTAAAATTGTTCCAACTCTGTGGCTTGTATATCTGTGATATATAAGAAAATCTTTGGTGGCATCACTTACTTTTTTGTCACCTTTCATCTCATCGAAACCTTCAGCATAGATTTTATCTATCTCTGCAAAAGGTATCATACCTCTCATGGCTTGTTCACCACGAAGCTGTCCTTTAGCACCAACGTCTTTTGCCAGACCTGTAGCACCTGTGACATTAGTAGTAAGATCAGTAAGACCAGATTCAACCAATGCTTGATTAGTATATTTTTCTAACGCTTGAGCTTTTACATAAAAATCAGTTTCTACTTTACCTTTGCCTGCTTGTATATTGGTTAAGTAATCTTTAGTTTTTACTGTAGTAAAGTAAGGACTTTCTAAATTTACATTCTCCCCCAGTTTACCTTTTGTTATAGCGTTTTTAAATTGACCAATATTTTTAGCAGCATTTTTTTCGTTAGCTTCAGTTGCTCTGCTTTGAGCAAGATCTAAAGCTTGCCCTAATGTCATATCCTGTGTTATTTCTGCCATCTATTAATATCCGAATGTTTGATCTTGCATGTGATAAACTTGATTTTTAATGCCATTAAGTGTTTTATGAACGGACACATATCCTGTCATTCTTGTCATTAACATATATCGTAACGCATCGTATGCGTGGTCTTCTGCCTTTGTATCAACATCCTCTGCATTTGTCTTGCTAAGAGGTATACCTGATAGTTGCTTGATAAGGTTGACACAGTTCGGAAATATTCGTAATCTAGGTTCATTTGTTCGAGGGTCATCGGCAAGCCTACGATGTATTTCCATTTTTCCTTGAAGTCGGTTTCGATCTGCAGGTATCCAACGGACACCACATCTCATCATTGTTTCTGCTATTGAAGGGCCAAACCCTGTTTTGTTCCAACACGAAGAATCAAGGACTGTATAGTGAGGTGTTGGATCTTCTTGTTCTGTTTCTAGTATTTTATCAGCTAATTGCTCTGCTGTCAACTGTTTTACGTATAACTCACGATAAACCCAGATATTATTGTCCCAATCAATAGCACCCCACAAAATACATGAAGGACTCGAGTAGCCGTAGTCGGCAGCTCGTATTCGTGGGAAATTGGTAGGTAACTCAAAAGACGGTGTAACATGTTTACTCCTTAAAAATTCTGGGAACGCTGCACCTTCAGTGACTTCCCAGTCTCCTTCTAATAATCTTTTACGTTCAACTTCTGGTAGTGAACGCAACATAGCTTCGTATTGTCCGTCTGCCAACAGGTAGGGATTGTCGGTCAAACGTGCAGGAATGAACCTGCGATAAAATAAAGGCTTTCCTTCTTTTTCGTGACCTTTGGGCCATATAAAAGGTTTACCCGTTTCAATATCCATTGCAGGAAACGTTGACCCATGCTCAAATGGATCAATGTACATCTTTTTAACCCACCAACCGCCAACCCCTCCGGGGTTCGCTGTGCAACGCATGTACAAATGTTCTTGTAACTCTGGGTCGGTTGTTCTCAGTCGTGAACGAAGATAGTCCCAAACGTACGGTGTTGGGTATTGGGTTATTTCGTCTATACCTATCCAGTTAAATGCTTGACCTTGAAATCGAGTTACGTCTTTGTCTTTGTCGAGGTACGTAAACCAAATGGTTGCACCTGATGGGAAGTGCCACGTTGATTTTGATTCCCTAAACTTTGCTCCGGGGAACGCTTTGGGATACAGTTGACGTGATTTGTCAATTAGCTCAGTAAGCTCATCGAGAGTACGCCTAAGAAGTAACCCACGATGATTGCCATTATGACAATACCTAAGGGGGTCAGCAAGAAGGGCAAAACTTTTTCCTCCACCTGCCGAGCCACCGTAGAGTACATCCCTTTCAGAAGAGGACAGAAATTCCTCTTGAGGGCCTTCATTTGGTTGAAATATAATTTCACGCCCATCCACAAGTTGTTCCACAGCGTTTGGAAGGGTCTGCAGATCTTCTTTGTCAATAAGAGTAGATTTGTCATTGTTGAGTGCCTTTTCGACTTTTGTAATTTTTTCTTTAAGCTTCTTTGCATAATGCCTTTTATCCTCTGCCTGTTTTGTAGCTTTTTTTGCTCGTTTTTCTGCATCTCGTAACCTCTTTTGTGATTGTTTACGTGCTTTTACAGCAAAGGAATAATAATAGGGGGATTTAGGTGCGTTGGGATCTTTTTTTGGTCGCCCACGTCTTCTTTGTTCGGTCATTAGTCTTTGGTTGTGTCTGCTTTACGTGGTTTTTGATAAGGTTTCTTTTTATCGAAGTATTCTTTGCTTCTATCGTACCCAGTTAAAGCATCTATACCTTTTACAACTAAGTTTAGTATACTATATTTACCTAATGGTGACCCTGTTGGGTTTTCTTTTGTTTTTTTAGCCATCAATCATTTCCTTTTTTTTAAATACTTTTCTACCTCTAAAGAATACAATGAGGTTAATTACAGTGTTAATTGATACCATTGTAACTAAAAGAGCTTGCCACCACTCAATTTCCATCAATTACGACTTCTTTTTTAGGCGGCAACAGGACTATTCCGTGTACTGCCTGTACATTTACGTTCGTTGTTTCTTGTTTACCTAGTCCGACCCTGTTTAAAAGCGATTCTGCCGCCCTGAAGCGTAGGTCGTCTCCTCTTTCGGGTACGGGGTTGTCGATTGTACTTACAAGGCGTGTAGCCGCCTTAAATGCGTTCATGGACAGTACGTTTTGTGTACGTCTGATAATCTCGTCTGCAAGTGAGTTACGTAACCATGTGACTGATCCCTTCGCATATCCTGCTTTTACGGCTGCATCGGTTACATTTCCACCATTATCAAAGAGGTTTTCAAGGAATTGCTCTTGTTGGGGACTTATTTCACGTTCTTTTTTTGGTTGTTTCTGGAGTAGATTGTTCACAACGGTAGGCTCTGGGTTGCATTTCGGGTCTATGGTAGGGCATTTCTACGACTATTTCAAATATTCGTGCTAAACATTGGTTTTTTGTCTTGTAAGGGCCACGTACATCCTTTAATTCCTCACAATATTGAGGTAATTGAGGTTGTCCCAGTAGACATGCCAATACAAATGCTTCAAACATAAACTTATCTTGTAGATTAAACTGAACGAATGATCAATCGAAAAAGCCAAATACACATTTTTATACATAAATACTTGGTTGTATGTGCTTTTATTGAGTATTCGCTACTTTTATAATAAGGATATACAGATAAATAGTCAAGAAAAATAATTATTTTATTGACAACTGGTGATTTGGTTGGTACAATCGGAGTGTAACCCTCCGGGAAATACACCATACCCTATAACCCTATAGGATTACCCTAAACGTTGCACCGTAACTCATATAAGTTACTATTTTACACAAAAATATGGCGACATTGCATGCAAATACTGGGGGGGGTGGGGTGTCCCTTGCGTGTGCGTACATATGTATATTTTTATGCTTTTTTATCATTGATAATCTTATTATTACCAAAGGCAACAAGGCAAGCCAAACAAAACAATCTATAAAACAATCAAACATTTTATAAAATGCTATATAACGTGTGCGTGTTTGCGTATTTGTCATTGAGTAATTCATCCAACTTATTATAAAAGGTATCTTTTGATGTTCACATTGCGTTTAATCCCACGAGGGAAGCTTTAAGGAATAATCGTTTAATATTAATCATTTAAGTATTTATTAAGGCTATAGGCAAAGAAAAACCCCCCAAACTATTTAAAAGCTTGGAGGGTTAACGGAGGAATATATTATATATATATACTATTGTGTTGTGTTTAAGTCAACAAGTTTATATTCACCCGAGCTAATCTTTTTTTTAGTTTCCTCTAATTTCTCGCCTAAAAACTTATTGCGATATTTTCCCGTTGTTCTTGAATAATCCCAAGTATCATTATCGAGATATATTTGGTACGTATCACCGTCATCAACTCTAACAGCAATAATTGATTTGTACGATTGAAATATTGTGCGAGAAATATTGCCATCAATTTGTTTAATAACGAACTGGTTAACAACAGGGTTGCCAATATCATTAGTCATGTTATCAACTGTTATTTTTTGCATGATTACACCTTTTCCTTTTTCTTTGATAGTTCGATTAATTCTTCAAGATCGTATTGATGATGATCTTTATTCATAATTACTCTTGAATGATCATTAAAGAATACATAACGACCAATATTGATTTTATCAGCTAGTTTTTTTTGATTTGCTTTAGATACTACACAACTAAATTTACTTTTCAAAACTTCAATAACTTGTTCGGTAGTAGTATTAATTGAAATAGTACCAACATGATTGTTATTTTCATCATACATACGAATAAAGAAAGAACCAAAGTCATCAAATAAAGCAAATTGCATGGTTATTCTTTGTCCACCAATTCGCTTAACTTTAAAATTATTTTCAGCTTTAAACTCATTTTTATAAAGGTTGATTGATGTATTAATATTATTAGTCATTTTTTATTTTCTCCCATGAAAAAAGGCTAGATTAATTTCTAACCTAGCCTAATTTAATATTATATTTTTTTAGATGTCAAATATTTTTTTTAAGGAAATAATCTTTCAACAACCTTTTTATCAACAAAATATTTATCTAAATAAGTATTATATAATATAACTCTTTCATTTAATAATACTACAATCCAATGATTAACAACACCTTTTCTAAAACCAGTTCTTCTGACAATGGAATTAACTTTTAATCCGTGTGATGCTTGTGACAAAACAAAAAATATAAGTCTTTTGTCAGTGTTAATTAAACCAATCGCTTGATAGTGTGACCAAGCTTGACGCAATGACTTTGCCATGTCAAAAATTCTAACTCGACTACGACTAGATCGACCATGCTTTTTAATTGCGTTTTCACTTACAACTTCAATGCCCTCAATTATGTCTGATATTTTTCTAACTGTACTCATGTTAAATTCCTTTCATTCTGATGTCAGTTATTCTATCAGCGATGACAATGCCATTACAAGTATCACAACATCGACCATCAGCCAGAGGTAACGCATTATTGCCCTCGTACCAATATGTGTCTATGCCTTGTCTATCTTTTCCGAGATATTTTGGTTCGATAGTCTGGTTGCAAACAACACATATTTGAAGTTTTGATTTATCTATAGTCATTAATTTTCCTTCCTATAAAAATATTGCATATAAGATAATTACAATTAAAAAGAGTATTAATATTCTCCAAATAAACATTAATACTCCCATTGTTTCAGTAAGTCTATTCATTAAGCAACTTCCAATTCTTTCCAACTAGAACATTCGATAACTTCTCTTACTTCATCGTTGCGTGTACGTTGCACAGATGGAATATCAGCAGTAGATTTACCAGAACGAATTTTAACAAGCTTGTTGTCTATTTCTTTTTCGATAGTCTGATCAGTATGGGTTGCCCAGTGTGTTAAAGCATTATATCCTGCCCACATAGTCTGACCAAGTTCAGTTTGTTCTTTTTCAAATCTATCCAATAAATAATTTAATTTAGTTTCATTCACTGGTTTAACTAAATTAGCTTGAGCAGATTTAGTGTTCTTTTTACAAATTGTGTCTTTGAGAATATTGCCAAATTGCTCAAGAGACATTTTCGACGCATTCCAATTAACCATCTGTTCACTTTGGCTAGTCCAATGTTCTAATCCAATTTGTGCTTTCGTCATTAAAGCAGTAGTCGATAAATTACGAGTGTGTTTTGCAACTTGATGGTAAGCTTTTTGTCCACCAAACACCATAGTATTCTGGCATAGATCACGATACGCACCAGAAAAAACTTGGAACGACCAAGACATATCACAACTATTATAAATATCTATTCTAGATAAAACTTTATCTTTTTGGTTAGCTATTTGTTTTTCTAGATCGTGGAAAAATATAGTTCGATGAGCTTGTAAACCATCCTTATAAAGCTTATCAACTACAGTGATATTATCTAAAGGTAAATCAGATTGACCAAGTACTTTCGCTTGCTCACTAAATAATTCATGGTGAGGAACTAATTGGTATGTTGAACTAACTGGTCGAGTAACCAGTAATCTATCCAAACTAGAATTGTACAAACCAAAATAACCATCAAGCCTTTTAGTTTCCATTATTTCTGCTTTATCAAATTCAGTTTTAATGTTAACTGGAATTTCAGCTTGTAAATTAACTTTAGTTATTTTGGAATTGTCCTCATAAAAACTAACATCAGTATAATCTCTATGGGTATTTACTTCTTTAGTAAAGTTTTGGTTTATATAGTTCATTTTAAAAATCCTTTCTATTAAATAATTATAAAATGAAATTCTTTTTTAAACTTATTCTATTTAGATTACAACTGTTTTCTTTTTTATTTTGTTTTTATTTTCGATGATTTTTCTTTTTCTTCTTAAAAATTCTCCACCAACAACTGATAATTTAAAAAACTGGGAATTTAACAAATCCGTAACTCCAAATTCTTCATTACCTTTAGTGTCGATTAATTTGTCATTGTTAGTGTCGACCAGTTTGTCATTGTTAGTGTCGACCAGTTTGTCAATGTTTGCATACATAACTGGTTTGTTGTTGACAATATTTAAACTGACATTTCCTATCCAATGTTTATCAACTGGTAGCCAAACTGGTTTATCGTTGACAATTCTTTCGTAGTGAAAATAATCCATTTCGTATGGGTTGTAGCGAACCTCATGCCAATGTTTAATGTCACTTGATTTGTCATTGACAATACCATTGACAAAAGCATGAACATTCTTTTTGCCCTCACTTCTTACTCTTTCGTTACCACTCTTACGAACAACAAACATAGCATTAGATAAATTCAACTTGTTAGTGTGTTTAGTTACCAATCCAGTTTTATAATCTTGTACAGAAAAACATTTCTTGTGTAGATTATAATAAACTCTTACTCTATCTGTTTTACTCATCTATTTAATCTCCTCTACTGAATACACTTTCCAATTAGTTTCATATGGTTCATTTTCACTAACCATGTTATTTGCTTTAGTTTCTGCATCTTCTAAATTATCTGCATCAACCTCAATTTCGTATGTTCTTATTTCATCAAGAATGACTTTATATGTTTTCATTTTCATACTCCAATCCAAGTTCAATATATTCGTTATCTACACCACTACCTACAATGCCTTTAATATTTAAGTAGGTATCTTTTGTGCTATCTTCCCAATCCTTATCCAAAAGAATAAAATCTATTCTTGTGTCTTGTGGATAGTCTGAAAGTTTTTTTATCAATTCTTCTTTAGTCATTTTCATACTTCACTTCTATAATGTAACCATTATTCTCAAGTATTTCTAAAGCCGTATCTATATCATTCCCAACTAATTGTTCTCTTGTGTCATCAGTATAGATTTTAAAAGTTTTAACTACCTTGTTATACAAATACAAACTAATTTCTTCTACTTCAAAATCGTCTGCATCTTCTTGACAATCTTCTTCTCTATGAGAATTATGTTCTTCTAACCATTTCTCAAAGTTATCAGTAACTCCCTCAAAAGTTTTAAGGTTATTTTCATCTCCCTTGTAATGTATGCTATATAGTTTCATCTGTATTTTCCCCTTTTTAAAAAATTAAGATAAATAGATACCTAACACTAATCAAAACGATTGTCAAATTCTGTTTTACAATAAAGAGTAATCCATTCAGCTAGGTGGTTTGAGTTTTTTACTTTATTGTTGGATACATTCTTATCTATCCAATCTTGAAACTCACCTACTGTCATGTTCAAGCACTCGTCGTACAACTGGTCGTAAACTTTACTATTTCCATTATGTGACATTGTTTGTCACCTCTGCTCTAGCTAGTTTAGATTCCTCAAGGTGAATGACCATTGATGTAAAGTAACTTAATAATTGTTGTGTCGTCTCAAGTGTTTTCTTTTCATTAATAAGATCTTCGTCAGCATCTGTATCTAAATCAGTGGAACTCCAACTTCTAATGTTTTCCTCACACGAATCAACAAGCAAATCTAATCCCTCTCTAATAGCATGAACCTCTGATTCTTTGAAGCCTTCTGTAGTGTCACTACCTTTGCTATCTATGTAGACACGAATACATTTAGACTTATTCATAGGTTGTCCATCTGTGTACTTTCTCCAATCCTCACCGTCAATGAGATACTGACCTCTCCAACGCAGATTGTATCTATCTGGATTGATGTGTTTCTTCATCAACTTTACCATTTTCATGTTTTCTTCTGTGTTAGGTATTTCGCTAAAGACATATCGATTAGACGCAAATACTTTTTCTAAATAGGCTAACCTTTTCATCTTTTCATCTTGCTTATCTAGATCATTCACACTTGAGATAAAGTTATCTTCTACAAGTTTCTTATAATGTTTTCCACTCTTTTTTAAATCGATATTTTCCTGTCGATAACTTTCGTTTGCTCTAGTTAGATTATCGTTTGCCTTACGAATATCTTTTACTTCAGTCTTTAGTTCTCCATTTACCCAAATGTGTTGTTCACATTCTTTTTTGAGCAAAGTATTTTCTTTTTCTAGTTCTCTTATTCTGTTGTCAACTTCTTCGCCTATGTTGACTAGCTTGACTTCGTACTTACTCATTTATTTTTCTCCTTTTAAATGTTTTTCTCTAATATCTTCGACAAACTTTAATGCTTGATTAAGCATATGATAATCAGTATTACCCTTCAATGACTCTTGTATACTACAATGTATGTATTCCAACTTTTCATATTCACTCATTTATTTTCCCCTTTCAAAATGAATTTAATTACTTCGTTAGTCCAACCGTTACCAAGTATCTTATATGCTTGACTATTACTAACTGATTTACAATAGTCATCTGGTAACGTTTGCAACCGACAACATTCTTTTACAGTAAGTTTTCTCCAATGTAAAGTATTATCTTCATACGCATTTGGATAACGACCAACTGGCATAGGCGAAACAACTGTATCTTTAGTTAAGGTAGATAGACAACGAGATTTATCTTTATCTGAAACTTCTAACGTCTGTGTCATTGGAATTGACAAATCGTTATCTTTACGTATGCCTTGTTTGTCTAGTCTACGACCAGTAATTGAAGCAGATTTACAAAGTATCTTTGGTTCACGATTGCCACCACCACAAGTGTTTAATGTCGGTGATTTGCCTTCAACTGAATAGACACGTTTGAGTATGTCGTGTCCATTGAGATCAGCTACTCCAACTTGTTTGCAACCATCTCCAAATACTAACTGTCTACGAGATTTTTCAAAATAAGACTTTAAATTACCACCTTTCCAATAGTTCGCATCTAGACAGTATGACTTCTCTCTATCTACACAACCACACTCGATGATGTCTTTGAGTTTGATACCTTTATCTTCTGGTATCTTGAAATCAAAATCAGTTATGTACATTCGTACTCTATTTTGTGCAGATACGATAGATGAGTTGATAATGTACATTTTTAGTTTAGGATTGATCTCTTGTAATGTGTTGACAATAATGTCTTGCCATTCTTTTTTCATTCGCACGTTTTCAAATAATAGTTTGACATTTGGATTGTTTTTATAAATAAGTTTGTATATCTTGACAAACTCGAAAAACAATTTCGATTGAGGATGTTCAAAGTTCAAACCTTTGCCTGCTACTGAAAAGCCTTGACAAGGTGAGCCACAAAGAATGACATCTATCTTGGGCATCCTATCCCAATCCCAAAGATTAAGTATGTTACAGATATCCCCAAGATGTTGCAAATCATCGTGGTTATCGTTAGCTACCTTGATAGCAAACTTATCTATCTCTGATGTAAACCAGTTAGATACTGGTAGTCCTAACTCTTTTACTGCTTGGCGACCTATTTCGCCACCACTACATAAATTAAGCCAATTCATAATATATTTTTCCTTCCTTACAGGGTAAGTTATACAAGTAATTATACCTTGTCAACAAAAAAAAAAGAGCAACCGTGAAGTTGCCCTTTTCTAACATAGGAGAAAAATATGAGAGTTAACGTACACTCTCCTTATACTGATTAACATTCACAGAATATTTCTGACTTAACTTATTTAGTCTAGACATATTATTCTTCTGCCAATCAATACAAGCTTGTTTTGTCTTTGCAACGTAACACGTTATCCATCTACGATAATCTATGTTTTCACCTTGCTTGACAAATTCTTTGTTGAGTAAGCCTATTCTTACTGCTGACAATTTTGAACTGACAACCCAGTTGCCATCACTCCGTTGAGTTATCTCTGTCTTTAATTCGTCTTTTTTCATCGTAAGCCTTATGTAAATCATCTAGATAAAGTTTTACTGATGTCCTTATGATATCAGCGATACTTACTTGCATATTATAGGTTTCTGATTCCATTGTCGAGAACTTTCTTAACTGTTCATAATCTTTTTTTTCAATGGTTAGATTATATGTCATAGTTTCGCTGAATATCTTGTTTGGTCTAGTCATAATGGTGTATCTCCCAAAGGGTTAGCACATGAATACCACAGATTTTAAATTGTGTCAAATTATTTATTTTATTTTTTTTGTTGACAATAAAATTTGCCCGTGATTATATGCTGACAAATATATAGAAAGGGGAAATCTATGAAAGTAAAGGAATTAATTAAAAAACTTCAAGATAAAGATATCAACCAAGATGCTGAAGTTGTACTTAAATCTGGTAAGAGTGGTGATGCTTTTTATTTTGATTTGTGGTTTGATACTTGTCACGATCATGTTGTTGAATTTGAAAGTGACGAACTGCAGGAATTTATAGATGACAAACCCTAGTTGGATAAAAAATTATGTGGGAAATTTACATATTGTACATAACGGGCGTTATCGTGGGGATTGTCCTTTGTGTAGTAAATCTAACACCTTTAGTGTAACTGACAATGGTTTTGAAAGGTTGTGGTATTGCTTTCATGCTGATTGCCACACTAAAGGTTCAACTGGTGTGCAACTGACAAAAGAAAACTCAAAGGTTGCGTTCAAAGAAAAGATAGCTAAACAAGAAACCAGTGATGAGTTTGAGATACCTAATACATTTGTGTCGCTTTCACGTAGCAAACAAGCAGAAGAATACGTAAAAAGAGTTGGATCTTACGAAGCTTACTTGTCTGGATTAGCAGACATACGTTACGACTTGCAACAAGATCGTGTTGTCTATCTTGTCAAAAGTATGAGTAATGGAAGAGTTGTAGATGCAACGGGTAGAAGTTTAACGAATAGAAAACCAAAATGGAGAAGATATGGAAATGATAGACAGCCTTTTATATGTGGCTCAAACAAATTGGCATTACTTGTGGAAGATTGCCCTAGTGCTTGCTGTGTGGCAAATGTTGTTACGGGGATCGCCTTGATGGGGACTACTTTACTTGATGAACATATTGATGTCATTAAACAATTTAAAAAAGTTTATATAGCACTTGACAAAGATGCAACAAGTAAGGCAATATCGATGATGAAGAAGTTACGGAACTACGTTCCAACTAAGTTAATTGTTTTGAACAAGGATTTAAAAGATATGCAAATAGGGGAAAGAAATGAGTTCATCGGGCGTCACATCGATTGACAAACAAGTATTAGGGTTTTGTCTAAACGTTGACTTCTTTAACAAAGTCAAGAACAAGATAGACAGAGCAATGTTTGACAACGAACTCAAAGATATATTTGACACAATAGTCTATTCACATACCAAGTACGAACGAAGTTTGTCTGTGGATGAACTATCTACAATATTTAATGACAGAAATCCTGCAATGCCAGACTCTAGTCGTAGCCGTGTACAGACTATGATTAATGAGTTGGTTGCTCCACAAGAAAGTGATGAATTACATACTGACATTGTAAACAATCTTTGGTTGCGTGATAGAGCTAGACAGATAGGGGAGAAAGCATTAGAGATATTTACTGGGGATAGTGATGAGTTTGGAGAACTTAGGAAGTTAATTGATACAGTTGACGATGGTAGGATAGGCGATAAAACAACCTATACAGTTGTTGACAAAGATTTAAACCAGTTACTTACTGAGGAAGCAGGGGATAACGACTTTCCATTCACATTCAATTTACTTAACGAGAACATCAGAGGTTTAGACAGAGGTAACTTAGGTATCTTGTTTGCACGACCAGAAGTAGGCAAGACAACCTTCTGTTGCTTTTTGGCTGCATCTTACATCAGACAAGGTTTTCAAGTTGTTTATTGGGCAAACGAAGAACCTGCCACACGAATTAAGTTAAGAATAATACAGTCGTATTTTGAACTGACAAAAGAAGAGATGGTTGCAAGACGATTCGAGTTGGTTGAAACGTACAAGAAAGAGATAGAACCTTACTTGGTTATCATGGATTCAGTTGGTACATCAATCGAAGAAGTAGACGAGTATGCCAAGCTAAACAAACCAGACATCATGTTTTGTGATCAGTTAGATAAGTTTCGTATTAAAGGTGAGTACAATCGTGGTGACGAAAGATTGAAAGAAACATACGTGTCTGCAAGAGAGATAGCTAAACGTAATAGTTGTCTTATGTGGGCAGTTAGCCAAGCCAGTTACGATGCACACGACAGACAGTTTATAGATTATGCTATGCTTGACAATTCTAAGACGGGTAAGGCAGGTGAAGCTGATATTATAATAGGGATAGGCAAGACGGGATCAAGTGAAGTAGATAACGTTGTGCGACACATTTGTATATCAAAGAATAAGATCAATGGGTGGCACGGTATGATCAACGCCCAGATAGATATAGTAAGGGGGGTATATTACTAATGTATAAATATGAACACGAAGAAAAGTGTGAAGTTTGTTGGCAAAAATTTATTTTTACAAAAATGTTTTGGATTAAACAGCAGTTGTGTTGTTTTAAATGTTCAATGGAGAAATTAAAAAATGAAAATACTTACCCTAGACGTTGAAACAACACACAAAGAAAAACTTGGGGGTGGCTCAACTGCGTTACCACACTTCGGTAATCGTTTAGTATCAGTGGGTTGGAAGTGGTTGTTAAACCAAGATGTTAACTACGAATTTTTTTATCACAAAGATAGTGACTACAATTATGACGCAAATGTGGCACAAAAAATACAAGATGATCTTGACAAAGCTGACGTTCTTGTTGGTCAAAATATAAAGTTTGATATTACATGGTTACGTGCGTGTGGATTTAAATATGATGGACATTTGTACGATACTATGGTAGCTGAATACCTAAGAGCAAAAGCACGTAAGTGGTCACTAAGTTTGGAGTCTCTTGCAAAACGATACAACGTCAAACAAAAAGAGGTTGATCTGATTACACCTTACTTAAAAGATAAAAAGACATTCTACGATATTCCTGCTGATATTGTAGAGGAATATGGTAAAGCAGACGTGGTTGCAACTGAACAAGTTGCGTTAAAACAATTAGAAGCCTTTGGCTTAACATTTGAGGACTTGTATGAAAGAGACACTGAAACTGTCGTTTGAGATGACAGATACACTATCTAGGATAGAACACAATGGATTAAAAATAAATTTAGATACTCTTGCACAGATAGAAAAAGAGTACGAACAAGAGATGCACACGTTAGAGATTAAGCTACGTGAACTGGCAAAGAAAGCTATGGGTGATACACCTATCAATCTAGCCAGTCCAGACGATAAAAGCATGTTGCTTTACTCACGCAAAGTTAAAGACAAATCACTTTGGTCGATGACATTTAACTTGGGACACGAGATGCGTGGTAACACAATCAAGCCTAAGATGAGAACACGCATGAAAAATACTGATTTTGTTCGATGCGTCAGACAAATGACTGACATCGTATACAAGACGATAGGCAGACAGTGTTCAGATTGTAAAGGATATGGTCGTATTACTATGTACAAAAAAGATGGTACGATGGGTAAGGCTAAAAGAATATGTAAAACTTGCATAGGCAAGGGTGTGGTCTACACTTCAACTGGAGAGGTTGCAGGGTTTAAAATTATACCACGAACTGCAAGAGACACGGCATCAGCAGGGTTCAAGACAGACAAGATTACACTTGAAGATAGGATAACCGAACTTGAGGGGGATGGTCGTGAGTTTTGTGAAGCGTATATAAGATATAATGCTTTGCGTACTTACTTGTCAACTTTTGTGGAAGGAATGAAAAATAATGTTGATGAAAATAATTTCATACATCCAGAGTTTATGCAATGCGTTACAGCGACTGGTAGATTATCTAGCCGAAATCCTAATTTTCAAAATATGCCACGTGGATCAACGTTCGCTATTCGGAAGGTGGTGGAAAGCAGATATCCCAACGGAAGTATTCTTGAGGGAGATTACTCGCAACTTGAGTTCAGAGTGGCAGGATTTCTTGCAAATGATCCGCAAGTTTTTCAAGATGTTTTAGATGGCACAGATGTGCATAGCTATACAGCATCTGTAATTGGTTGCAGTAGACAAGATGCAAAAGCACATACCTTTAAACCTTTGTACGGTGGGGTGAGTGGCACTCGTAATCAGCAGGCATACTATCAAAGATTTAAAGAGAAATATGTACAAGTAACTGAATGGCACAAAAATTTAGAAAAAGAAGCTGTAACAACCAAAATTATTAAATTACCATCGGGTCGTGAATATTGTTTTCCCGATGCTAAATGGACTGAGTGGGGTTCTGCAACCAATCGTACTGCCATTTGCAACTACCCAGTTCAAGGATTTGCAACGGCTGATCTGCTACCTATTGCGTTAGTCAGACTAGATAAGCAAATGAGAAAATTAAATATGAAGTCTGTTATCTGCAACACAGTACATGATTCTATTGTACTTGACGTGCATCCCGATGAAAAAGACCAAGCAATTAAAGTTTTAAGTGAAGCTATGTTATCACTACCCCAAGAGACAAAACGTAGGTATGGTGTAGAATACAACATGCCAGTGGGTATAGAATTAAAAATAGGTAAAAATTGGCTTGACTTGAATGAAGTAAGTCTGTAGGCTTAAATTACATTAACCTTAAATAAACAGAAAAGGAAACATTTATGGATAATAATACACTACAAACCATGTCAACTGAAATGGATGATATCGTCAATACTTTTGGTACTGATGAAAATGCTTTTATGGAGTTGACTGGTCAAGGTTCAATTCAGAGATCGAAGGAAGGTCTATCTAGATTGAACATTAACTACGATACAGAAACAGAAGATGGCGTAACGTTAACACGTGGCAATTGGAAGATGATGTATGAAGGCGATATGGTTTACGCCAAAGAAGTATCTATTAGACCAATACTCAGAACTTTTGAGTGGAGTCATTACGATGCAGACGAGGGAGTGTTTTCCTGCAAGTCTGTACAGAAACCAACTATGTCGGGGGATTTTCCAGACACAGAGGGTGGCAACAAATGTGGTAGACTCCCACAAGAAGAAGAAGAAAAGCTCAAGGATGATGATCCAATCTACCTTAAATCAAGGGCTGCAGTATGTAACCAAGTCTTGTACTCCAAGATCAGTGGTAAGTTTACTAAAGCCAATGGTGACGAGGTAGAGGTAAGTGAGCATCCTGTTGTTGCATATTTTAAAAGATCTGGGTTTTTACCGATCAGAAATTTTATAGACAGTCTTACTAAGCAAAAGAAGATTATGCAAAAATGTTGGATTACCCTAAAAACAGATAAAAAGAAAAGGGGTTCGGTAACATATTATGTACCTATTCCAACACTCAGCCACGAAGTAGACATCAAAGACGAAGATAAAGAGTTGATGAAGAAGTTTGCTGAGACTGTTAAGGCACACAATCAAAATGTGCTTGAACAGAGCAGAGACGTCGGGAAGCTTCAAGTTACACAAGCTGACGACACATTGGCAAACGATTTCAATGCTGCTGCTGTTTAAAATCCAAGAGTACATGGAACGTGCAAGTAGGGGGGAAGTTAATATTCCCCCCGAAAACGTTTTAGAGTTTGCAAACGATTGCAAAAACTCAGTTACTGTACAGCTTAACAAAGAAAAAAGCTACAGACTAAGAATGTCTGGGTTAGGCAGACCAGTCTGTCAACAGTTATTAGAGAAGAATGGCATTGAACAAGAAGTACAATACAATTCTCTACTTAGATTTTTATTTGGTGATATCATAGAAGCAATAGCTGTTTTAATATTAGAACAAGCAGGTGTAGATATTGTCGCAAAACAAAAGCCAGTTAAACTAACAATAAACGGTGCAGAAGTTACTGGTACATTAGATTTAATTATAAGAGACGAAGCGGGACAAGAGAAAGTTTGGGATATTAAGTCTGCAAGTGAGTGGGCATATAAATTTAAATACACGGGTTATGGTGGGTATGATAAGATAAAAGAAGATGATCCATTTGGATATATCATGCAGGGTCATCTGTATGGAGAAGCAACGGGATTACCGTTCGGTGGGTGGATTGTTGTCAACAAATCAAGTGGTGAGATAGCTGTAGTTGAAGCACCAGAGTGGCAAGAGCAAGACAGAAAAGAATACCTTGAAGATGCAAAGAAGCGTGTTCAATTCCTAAATAGACCATTTAAAGAATTTATTGTACCTTACAAAGATGAGTTTGAAGAATACAAAGGCGAAAGAACGGGCAACAAGCTTATGCCAAAGCCTTGCAACATGTGTGGGTTTAAAAGTTATTGTTGGAAAAATGCAATCTTGCACGATAGAATTACATCGAAAGCCAAACAGCCACCACAAGTTTGGTACACAAGATTAAAGAAGAAAGAATTATAATGCCAGTTATATACACACGAAATTACATGGCAGACTTAATGGAATTAAACGAGGATATGTACCACGTTTATATAGACTCCCACGTGGAGACTGGCGGTGGGAGAGAAGTAGTTTTTTTGCGTCAACATGAAAGAGGTATTCCCCTTACTCTTCGTGAAAACTTTTCAAAGAACGGCTCTCTCACTTCCAAGACAGAACAACGAGATATAGTAAAGATAGAAAATGAATTTCAAGTTATTAGTCAAGCACTCGGGTATGGTAAAGTAGTATGTTTTCCGATGTTCCCCCTAACAATTCAACTTATTACAATAGAAAAACAATCTCCCAGACTGGCAGGGTACGTAAACAAAAGGATTCAATCACTGGGATTGAAACTGAAAGATATATGAAGTACAGATCTAAATTTGAATTAGAACTGGCAAGAGTTCTTGCACGTCATAAAGTAAAGTTTGAGTATGAATCAAAAAAGTTTATTTATATACCTAAACCTAGAACGTACACACCCGACTTTTACATACCCCAAACAAATATTCTTATTGAAGCAAAAGGACATTTGGATAAAGCAGACAGAGTAAAGATGGTGTTAGTGAAAGAACAACATAAAGATTTAGATATACGTTTTGTATTTATGAACGCAAAGAACAAGATATATAAAGGTAGTAAAACAACCTATGCTGATTGGTGTTACAGGTATGATTTTATTTGGGCAGAAAAAACAATACCTATGGAGTGGTTGAAAAATGGCAGATGATAAGATAGAAAACTTTATTAAAGAAATGGGGTTGGCAAAGGGCAATTATTATATTATCTTGCAAGATGTTGGCAATGATAAGTTTAAAATGATGGCTTACGATACAACAGGCAATACCTATAAGACCGAAAGAGATCATTCGGTTGCATCTGTAATGCACGAAGGTTTAGTGGGGTTGCTTACAACGAAAGGCGAAGATTTGTTTAATCTGGGTTATTCTGAATTGGCATATAGATATTCAACGGGTAGAATGTTTGATGAAATATTAGATGAAGTAGATAAACACAAAGAAGTAAAATATAGAGATAATGTAATAGAGGTTGATTTTGGCAAAGATAGATGATACAGATATAGAACCAGAACGTTATTACGACTGGATCGGTTGGCATTTAAGAAAAGAAAGAAAGAAACAAATGGAGAACGGTAAATTAGAAACGGATATGGTTAACCATCCACCACACTACAATCAAGCAGGTATTGAAGCCTTAGACGCAATTATGGCGGCCACAAATGAAGGTAGTGAGTATTATTTACAGGGCAATATAATAAAGTATCTTTGGAGATATAGGTACAAGAATGGATCTCAAGATCTGGAAAAAGCCTTGTTTTATTTAGAAAAGATGATTAAGGTAGTAAAAAATTTAGAGGAGAATGATAATGTCAATATCAAATAGCTTACCTACCTCTTATCAACAATTCATACATAAGTCACGTTATGCGAGGTGGCTTGATGACGAGGGGAGAAGAGAAAACTGGCACGAAACTGTAGATAGATACATTTCGTTTATGGAAAAGGCACTTTTAGAAAAACACGGTTACAAGCTCTCTGAGGGCGATAAAGTCCTTATGACCGAGTACATAACCAATTTAAATGTTATGCCCTCTATGCGGGCGTTTATGACGGCAGGAGAAGCACTTGAAAGGGATAATGTGTGTGGTTACAACTGTAGTTACCTTCCTGTAGATAATCCACGTTCTTTTGATGAAGCTATGTATATATTGATGTGTGGAACTGGAGTAGGATTTTCTGTCGAAAGAGAAAATGTAGATAAACTACCCGTGATTAGTGAAAGTATGCAAAAGTCTGATGTTGTTCTTGTTGTTGATGATAGTAAAGTAGGATGGGCAAAGGCGTATAGGGAGTTGATTGCTTTACTTTATTCTGGGATGATACCTTCTTGGGATGTGTCGAAAGTAAGACCCGCAGGAGCAAGATTGAAAATTATGGGGGGTAGGGCATCTGGTGCAGACCCATTAGTTAATCTATTTGAATTTACTATTAATAAATTTAAAAGTGCAAAAGGAAGAAAGTTGTTTCCTATTGAGTGTCACGATATTATGTGTAAAGTTGGAGAAGTTGTTGTTGTAGGGGGAGTTAGACGATCTGCTCTAATTAGCTTATCTAATTTGAATGATGATCAAATGGCACATGCTAAATCGGGAGAGTGGTGGAACGCAAATGGACAGCGATCCCTTGCAAACAATTCTGTTGCTTACAAAGGTAAACCCGCTATGGAAACTTACATGAGGGAATGGTTAGCTTTGTACGAGTCAAAGTCTGGGGAACGTGGTATGTTCAATAGGCAGGCTGCAGACCATCAAGTGTCGAAGAACGGTAGACGGGAAACGGGGTATATGTGGGGTACAAACCCATGCTCAGAGATTATACTCAGACCTTATCAGTTTTGTAATTTGTCAGAGGTTGTTGTGAGAGAAATGGATGATCTAGCTACCTTACGAAGCAAAGTAAAAGTTGCAACCATGCTTGGTACATTTCAATCTACCTTAACTGATTTGAAATACATACGTAAGATTTGGAAAAAGAACACAGAAGATGAAAGATTGTTAGGAGTTTCCTTGACTGGAATTATGGATCATAATATACTATCTAAAACAACTGATTCAAAGATTTGGTTACAAGAGATGAAACAGATAGCAATAGATACAAATAGAGAGTACGCTGACGCAATAGGTATACCTCAATCTACTGCTATAACTTGTGTTAAGCCAAGTGGTACAGTATCACAACTTGTTGATGCTGCGTCGGGTATACACGCTAGACACAATGATTTCTATATAAGAACCGTACGTGGGGACAACAAAGATCCCCTAACAGAGTTTATGAAAATGGAAGGCATACCTAATGAGCCAGACGTAATGAAGCCAGATAGCGTAACTGTCTTTTCTTTTCCAATGAAGTCACCAAGCGGTGCAATCACCAGAACAGAAATGGGTGCAATAGAACAACTAGAGTTATGGAAGTTATATGCAACCTACTGGTGTGAACACAAACCATCTGTTACGATTACTGTAAAAGAAGAAGAATGGATGGAAGTTGGTGCGTGGGTGTATGAGAATTTTGATATCTCGTCTGGGGTTTCCTTTCTTCCCCATTCTGATCACACCTACAAACAAGCTCCTTATCAAGATATAAATGCAAGAGAGTATAACGATTGGAACAGTAAAGTTCCATCCACGTTAGACTGGTCTAAGTTTTCTGATTTTGAAAAGGAGGATAATACAACGGGATCACGAGAATTAGCATGCACTGCAGATGCCTGCGAAGTTGTGGACTTAGGTGCATCGTGATTGTTGAGATACCGATTAGTAACGACTATATGAGCCGTGCAAGGGAAAAGGCTTCTTCTGTAGGCATACTGCAGGGAAGTATTACAGGTGGCACACGGAACGTTTTAGGTGCGATAGGCGAAGTAGTCGTTGCTGATAGTATTAGTGCGGATGAAGTAAACACGTATAATTACGATCTTGTTAAAAATGGTACAAGGATAGATGTTAAGACTAAACGTTGCAACTCAAAACCTTTACCTCACTATGAATGTTCTATTGCATTACATGGTACAAAGCAAGATTGTGATGAATACGTGTTTGTTCGTGTTTTGTCTAACATGAGCAAAGCTTGGATTTTGGGTAGTATATCTAAGCGGGACTTCTACAAAAAAGCTACTCTATATAGAAAAGGGGACATCGATAAAGACAACGGTTTTGTATTCAAGGCTGATTGTTACAACTTACGAATAGATGAATTGAGTCCTATCCATGCAACAAAAAGAATTTAAAAGCAAAGTAAAAGCGAAATTGTTTTCGTTAGAAGCCTATCTGAATAAAGATGGTAATGTTGAATTAAACTACGAAGCAGTGAAACCAGAAGATCTTGAAAGAGAACTTAACACTGGGTTGCCCATGTATGATGGAACAAGCCAAGTTACAGCATTGCTACGATTTATGCGAAAGATGGGTGATGAGATAATGGATGGTTCACGTAACTATGTTTGATACGTTTTACCACCTTTACGCATACCAGACATCTGTCCTGTGCCTACCATTCCTGTCATGCCCATTTGAGGTTGTTGTATAGGTTTTTTCATACCTATATTTCCCACTTGCATAGGCTTTCTCATAGCCATACCCCCACCATACATTTTTTGTGGGCGTTGTCCGTTATTATATTGTTTCATCAGTTTAACTCCTCTTGTGTAAATTGTTCTGATTCTATACCTAGTTTTACTTTTGGATCGTCACCTTCATCTCTCCCTATAAATTCAGATAGTGTAGGGATAACACCTTGACTATTTTTGTTTTGTATAACTTCCATAGCCAAATATATTTTAGCTCTTCTTGCTAAAGTTTTAATGTCTAAATCTGTTACTTGATCAGGATTTCTTATTATTCCTGCAAGTATTCGTGCTGAATCTTTATCTTTTAAAGCAACTGACAATAAAGTTTGATTACGTTCTAATAGTAATCTAGTGGCTATTTCTGTTCCAACATAGAGAGGACTTACCATACCTCTCGCTAAGTTAAATATACGAGAAAACACATTGTCTATAGTCATACCTTTTGTGTCACCTCTTGGTGCAAAACCTCTTGGATTAGCACCTGCGTTAGTCACCCACACAGCCATGTCTTCTAAAAATTTAACATGACCACTGTCGTGTCCAAGAACTTTTGTGGCTATAGCTTGCTGTTTTCCATCTAAAACTAAATTAACAAAAGATTGAACATCAGTAATTTCACTTCTTATTGGTGACGTTTGAAAGTCAGCCATGTTATTAAATGTTTTTGTTTCGCCAGATAATTCAAAAATACCTCTCATATACATATATTTTAAAGAAGCTTGAGCTTCAGCTTCAGACATACCTTGAGAAGTTAGATCTAAAATAAATTCATCTATATCTTCTACAGTAGCGTTTTGAAAATGCTCTTTAAAAAATCTTTTTGGATCTTTAACATAATTAACTAAGTTTTCTAATTTTTGTACAGCCACAGTATCATCATCTACTTTTTTCTGGGCCGCAATTCTAACGGGACTTTTTGCATTATAAAGTTCATCTCGTATGGAATCGTATTCTTCTCTAGTTTTTTTACTTGTTTGTAAAAGTTCTTCTAAATCTATAGTAAATTGCTTTGTATCATTCGCTGTAAATAATTTTCTGTATTCTACTATATCTTGCCCACCTCTTGTTTTACCTACTATAACTGGAACTGCTAATTTATTTTCTATATCTATGATGTTCATAGCTTTAACAAAATTGTAATTTTCAGGTTGTATTTGATCAAAGTTAGAATACTTCTTTAATTTTGCTGCATCAACTACTTTTTTAATTTTCTTAGCATCCTCTTCAATACCACCTCTTAACGTTCTTGTGACAACCAAATTCATCAAGTTTTCAGTCATCTCCAATAACTTCTTTTGACGAGGTTTTGTTATATCAAACGCAAAAGTAGGTTTACCTGTGTCATTATTTCTAGTCATAGATCCACCTAGAAAATGAAAGGCTCTGTTTTTTTGATCTGTTATTTCTTGAAGTATTCTTATTTTTTCGTTTCTAGATTTAGCTCGTGTGTATTTTTCTGACAAATTTGCAATGTTGTAAAACACAGCTTCAGGTCTTCTTTCATCTATCCGTGTTAAATAATTACCTTGTTCAGCAACATCAATTCTTTCTCTGTCTTTTCTACTGTAGCCTGTTCTACTTGTTCTGTTTTGTATAACTTCAAATCCATACCCTGTGTCTGTGGTTTCTCCTACTATTGAACTATATTTACCTCGTGCTAATTGTACTTTTTCTAATAATTCTGTACCACCTGCTTCTACTAAAATATCATCGATTATTTTTATATGATCTGCAATGGTAAGTTTGGTATCTTTGTTTTTTATTCTTGCGGAGTACAATGCTTTATCTCTAAAATATCTCATTACATCTTCAGCTTCGCTAACCGTTCCTTCAAAAAAATTCAAAACATTTTCAGGAGCTATTGTTCCGCCTGCTTTTATTACACTCTCTTGATTATCTGCCAAATACAAAGCTAAATCTAAATCACTGTCTACATTTATACCTTGTTTTCTTAACGATAATCTTATACCGTTTAAAGCTTCTTTACTGTAGTTGGCACGTAAACCATTTGCAGCCATCTTATTAAAAGCTTTTTTCATAGGTATGCCAACTGTATTTATAAAGTCACTTCCGCTTCCAAATATTTCTTTTAAAGGTTTGCCTTTTAACTCTTCATTTGCATTAATATAATTTTTTATTAACTTTTTAAAATCAACTTTTATATTGTTATTGAGAGCATAGTTATTTACATCTGTATAAAACCCACTTGCTTCTGCTCTTTTTCTACCGTATTCTAAATCGAACATGACATCGGCTACTCTTCTGACTTGAAACCTAACTTCTTTTTCTGACAAGTCTTGAACGTTTGCAGTTATTTCTTCTAGTTTTGTGTTAACCTGTGTTACTAAATTTTCGTATGTTTCGTTTACTAATTTATTTCCTTTTCCTGCTATCTTTGCATAGTCCATAGATTTAGGATCTGCTAGTAATTGTTTTAATCTAACTATAGTATTTATTGTGTCAGTGTTTATTTCTGTTATGCCTATATCTTTTTCAAATATATCGATAGCTTGCATCAGATGTTGTTTTTCTTTACTTAAACGATCTTTGTTGTTCTTTATCATTGACGTAACAAAATTAAATGTCTCTGACAATTTAGTGTTTTCATTTAAGTCCATACCTGTTTGTTGTTTTATACTACCTTTGATAGTATCTAGTAACGTACTTATACCATTTAATTTATCTTCTTGGACAAGTGCCATCGCTGTTAATTCGTCTATATTATTTACTGCATCACTGGATGAAAAGTTGTTTCCGACTCTATTGGAGTAAGCTATTAAAGGTGCTAACCCTGTAACTTCAGCCATACTCAATTGTAATTTTGCCATATTTTTTGCAATTAATTGTTCATCAGGTATACCCTCAGGTGTTACAAATATTTTTCTCATTTCTTCTTCAAAAGTATCCATAGCTTTATTGTATCTTAGTATGGACTGATAAGATTTCTCTCTAAATTCTGGTCTCATATTTTTAAATATTTTTGAAAATAATCTAAAAGATTCTAACTGATCTTTTGTAGGTTCTCTTAAAGACTTTCCTTGTTGGGCGTTTACTCGTGCTATAATTTTTTTAAATTTAACTTCGTCACCGTTATATAAATCCCCCGGTTTTATCATAGGTAACCATGTTGCATTTTGCATAGCCATAGCAAAATCGGCTGTGCCTTCCCCTATACCCGTAACATTTCCTGCAAATTTAACTCCCGTTTTTGCAAGGGATACTAGACCGGGTGCTAGTATGGGTGCTGAAATTCCTATGAATAACTCAGCATATCTTTCATTAGAAGGATCGCCATCTTGATTAAATAGATACCCATACAATTCGCTACCATACCCCATAGCTGACGATACTATAACGTCATCAGCAATAGTTGCTCTAAAATAAGGATTATCAAATCCTCCGTATCCTGCTTTACGTGTGTAAGAAATTTTTGCGTCTCGTGTCATTCCTAATAATTCATTTTTTTTATTTAAAGCTTCTTCATTCTTTTTTATTTTAGCTTTGATTTGAGGTAAAAGTTCTTTAGGAGCTTTTTTAAGAGCTAGTTTATCTCTTCTTATTAAGTCTGTAATACTAGATATGTCCTCACCAATTGTTGTTATATCATCATCATATCTTGCTATTATAGCATTGTGTTCTTGAATATTTGCTCCCTCTGTTATTTTATTTTTATCTTTAGAAAGAGTGATAGTTTGCCAAGCTTTTCTCCAATACTTCCATTTTTTATTACCTTCTTTGTTTTTAATAAACTGTAAAACATCGTAGTCGGTTAATCCTCGTGTTTGTTCAGGACTCATTTTTCTTTCATCTAAAACTTTTTGATATAATTTATTAGCTCCTGATGCTCTAACAATTGCTGATGGTATTGTTATAGGAGCTATAGAAGCAAAAAACAAAGAAGATTTTTCTGTGCCTGTAAGTTTATTGTAACTAACATCTAACAAATCTGCAGCAACACCCATATCTAAATCACGTGTTTCATAAACAGGTTGTCCATCTTTTACATTAGGTATAATGTTACCTTCAGGACTTAGAGAAAAAGATAACATCTGATGATCTGTTTTGTACGCATCCTCACCATATTCTTTTATATATGTGTCTTTGTACCATTGTTGAACTCTGCTTGCAGCATCTCGTGTTATAACACTAGAATTTAATAATTGATTGTATCTATTTAAAGAAGGTATGTTCATCAGTTGGGCAAACTTAGCACCTGTTGCTCCGTCTTCTCTTTTTATAACGCCATGCACGGCTGCTCTTGCACCTGCTTGTACCATAGCAAGTAAATTAGGTAATCTTAAAACATCTCCCGGAATAGATGCTACTGCTCTTGATAACTCAGTGTATATATTTCCTGTTTCAAAACGATCTACTATTAATTGTCTGCCTTTTAAAGGTATTTTAGAATCTTTACCAAATACTTTAGCAACCGCCTGCCTATCTGACACACTAGCAACAAGCTCTTTAAATCTATCTGTGGTTTTTAGTTGCGTATCAAAAGATGAATCATCCATCTCTTTAAGGTCAGAAGAACTTAAACCAATTATAGGTTGATCTATTTTTTGTGCAAATCTTTGTTTATTGTTTTTAAATTTTAAAAATAAACTGGTTCTTAAATCTTCATCGGTTCTAGCACTGTTTAACAAACTAGGTGTTACTATAGTGTTACCTATCATTTTAACACCCTTATCGTCTATCTCTTGTTGATTGGTGCTACTCATAATATTTGTAAACTCTGTTCCTACATCTACAGGATCAGTAATTTGTAGTTTTCTTTTTTCAATATCCTCTTCTACAATAGGTTTAAATTCTGCAGGAGCTTTTTGTATTTGTAAATTAGTTTCCATTAATTAGCCTTTTTAAAGATATATTTGTTACCTACCATTTCTAAAGTTCCTTTTTGTCCTTTGTACTCACTCTTGGCTGCATCCCAATTACCTATATCATCAGTTATCTCTATACCTTGTCCTTGTACTTGTGGAGTAGTATTGTTTTCAGGAACATTTAATTCTTCAGTTCCAATAATATCCGAACCTAAGGGTTTAGATACAAACTTAACATCATTCATAAGCAAATTAGGATTGTTAACAACTTTAACAACTGTTTCACTTCGAGGGTTGTATATTACATAATTTTCTGTTGTTTTGTCTTGGTAAACAACGTTGACACCGTTTTTACCGACTAAATTTTGTTCAAGCCTATATTTGTCAGTATCTAACTCATTAACGTTGACTTGTGAAGGCGTTACAACAGGAGCATCTCCTGTGCCAGAGGTTGTTCTTTCGTAAGCCATTATGTAACTTCTTGCCATCATATCAGCTTGTGCTAATTTTTTATCTTCTAATGATATGATTCCAGTAGCTGCACTTCTTGCTCTTATGTCTTGTGTTACTTTTAAACCATCTAATTTAGTTTTTATAATTTTTTGAACTTCTGCTACAGATGTTCTAGCATCACCTAATACAGTAAGACCAAATCCACCAAGTTTATTTACGTTACGTTGTAAGTCTTGATCAGATAATCTTCCATTTTCATCTTCTGCTCTTGCTAAGTCTGCAGCTATAATGTATTTTAAAACAGCTATTTGCTTTAATCTTTTACCTCTTTCGTCATCACCATATTTTGCAAATTCTGTAGATAAAGTGTTTCTAATAGCATCTCTGTTTTCATCATTAACTCCGTTAATTAAATTTAAAGCTTGGTCTATTGAACCTCCATCACCAAAAATACTTCTGGCAAATTCATACATTGTTGTTACAAAACCCTCAGGTTTTAAATCGGACTTCTCTAACAAAGTTGCTAGTTTTCTTAATTTTGTATCAGAATCAAGTACTGCTGCGTATACTTCATCGTGTTTTGCTAACGTTCTACCTGTAAATTTTTTAAAAGTAGCATCGTAGTTGCCTTCGTCTTGGTATTGTGTTAAATTAAATTTTTTTAGTAATTTTTCTTTAACTTCATCACGATTAAGTTTTATGATAGGTACTAACAAATGTGCTGCCGCTAAAGGTCTGTCTTGATAACCTTTTTCTATAAGATATTTTCCTAAAATTTGTTTTTGTTCTTCAGATTTTGGCTGACGAGCATTTAGTTTGTACAAAGCTGCTATGTGATTTATATCTGTTACAAAGGAAACAAGGTCTGGAGCTTTTTGTGCATTTGCATATATAAATTCTCCTAAGTCTCCATATCCTTGATCTTTAGCTAAAGACATTAGATTAGCCACTTCTGCTGCATCAAGATCTAAATCCGCCATAGATACTATTCCGTCAGGAGCATTTTCACCCGTTATAGATAAAGGCAATATTATGGATTCGTTTGTAAAACGGTTTTCTTTCATCAATCCGTCTCTTATTACAGCGTATTCGCTTTTCTTTTTAGGTGCTTCATAAATGTTACTTGCCCAGTCATGTTCAGGATAAATAGAATTAATCGGTGCTTTTCTTATTATTTTTTGTTTGTCTTTATCAAAAATTTTAGGCACGACAAAAGATCCTAATTCTGCGTAGTAAAAATCATCAAAAGCTTTTTTGTCTGCAGCAGTTGGAAACAACGTTCTTATACCTGATTTTCCTAAATTTCTTATTGAGTCCATTACATAACTTGATCTAGCTTCAGGATTTTTAATTATAGATGTATCATAATAATCAGCACTAACAGGAAATTGTATTTTGTTAGGCCCTATACTTATAAATGCTTTATCATCAGCTTCATTAATCATCTGTTGCACGTCTTTTAAATTTAAACGTAATCTTTCAGAGGGTGTGCCGAGCAAATCTATAGGTTCTCTATTATCTAAATCTGTTTTTGCTTCTTGTAAAACTGCCGTAAGTTTCTTAGAAATATTTTTTTTAGGATCAAGAGCCGCACCAAATACTAAATCTTCTAACTGTGCTAATCTTGCGTCGTCTGCGTCACGTTTTTTTTGCTCCAATGATACATCTGATTTAGCTTGTTTTACAAACCCACTAAGTAAAGCCATTGCAAAACTACTCATTCTTCATTCTCCTGTGTGGGGGTTGGCATGTTTAAAAAGTTTTCTTCCATTGGTTCGTCACCATCTCGTAAAACTTTATTTACGTTCTCTCGTATGTATTCAAACATACGTGGATTATTATTCTTTATCATTCTAATAAAAGTTTTGTCTTTCATCTTACCTTCTTCTGCAGCATCTTTGTTTGCAAACAAACGATAAGGTAATCCTTCTGTTTCTGCCATGTTAGCAATAACAATCGCTAAAGGTGCTTTAATTAACATGCCAACATCAGGTGTAAACTTACCTTCAGAAAATCCTTGAAATATAAAGCCTTCAACAAGTTGCTCTACAGAAACACCTGCTAGTAAAAGTTTAAGCAACTCTTCTTTTCTTCGTTTATCTTTCAAAGCTTTTATTGAGATGTCTAAAACTTGTTCGGGGTCAACGAATTGAGGAGGTTTTCCCCACGCCCATTGTGTATTGTCTGTTGTTAATGAATGACCGGGGGGTGCTGATGAAAAGGGGTCTATAGCTTCGATAGAACCTTTTTCTGGTTGTTCTTCATTATTCATCATTTCATCTTGTATCATGCTTTACTCTTCGGTAGTTTAACTTCATCTATAGCTTTTAAAGTTGTTTTAAGTTTTATTTCACTTCTTCCAGAACCTCTAGATGTTGTTCTGGTAGGAGCTACATACCCGTAATCATTAAATAGTTCTCGCCACTGATTATTGGTAGCATTTTTTAAAATATTTGTTAAATCAGCTTTTACATCGGCGTTAAGATATCCTACTTTAAGAGGTGTTTTTTGAGGAGCAGTGCGTGTTAAACTTTTTGAACCCCTAGAAAGTAAGCTTACGCTTTGTTTGTATCGTTGTTTAAATTTTTTGTTAGGGTTTTCTCTTGTTGTTTGATATCCTACCCTGCTTCGCATACCTGCAGTGCTAGGTGCTTTACTTATAAACCCAGTAATATCTTCAACTAATTGCTCTCCTGCTGTTAGAGCAACATCTGCTCCTGCGTCATACACTGTATCAGGTAATTCAATAGCTTCATACCCTATTGCTTTTGCAACCCAATCAACACCCTTATCTATATAATTACCTATTGCATTAAATAAATCCATAATTAACCACCTAAAATAATCTTCTTACCCAATCAACTAACCAACCTCCAACTTCAAATCCAATGTCATCTCTCACTTGCTTGTTGTATAAAGTCTTGTCGTTTGAAAAATTCATAGATTGCATACCTATTTCATGTTGTCTTTGTAATTGGGATTCTGATTTTTGAAAATTCCAAGCTGCATTGTCTCTATACATAAGCCACATTTGATTGAGTGCTGCTTGAGTCATGTTATATTGATTTTGTACATTTACTCTGTTAGCTTCATTTTGCAAAGCTGTCGCTGCAGTATTTATCTGCCGTCTCCACTTCACGTTGTTTTGATCAATGGCAAATCCCATTGAAGAATTAAATTTATCTCTACTATCCCTCAGAGTTGCATTGTATTGATTCACTGCGTTTATTTCCCCTGCATTAAATCGATCAACAGCAACTTGTCTATTTGCGTTTGCCGTTTCAACTTGTGATCCTAACTGTGCAAAATATTGTTCGACTTGCATTTCATTCTTTGCATTGAGTTCATTACGTGCATTTTCTTGAGCCGTGTCTTTAAATAAAGCTTGGGTTAAAGCACTAAAAGTTAATTCGTTTGATTTCTGTCTTGCATTTAAATTAGCTAAGTCTACTTGCAACAAACTTTGTGCGTTGGTCACAGCACCTTGAAGACGTGCATTTAAGTTTGCTTTATCCATTGCCGCAAAAGTTGCTGCATTTTGTAAGGCCGCCTGTTGTTCATTGTTTAAATTTTGTAGTTGTATTGCTGCATATTTATTTGCATCTTGGGCTGCAATAGGAATACCTGATTCCATTAGAGCTTGGGTTATGGCAGCGGATGCCATGCTAGAAGCACCTAAACCTCTTGCTTGCATCGAAGCAGCCATCTTACGGGTTGCAGCGGATGCCCAAGCAGGTAAAGGTTTTCCCTCTTTTAAACTGGAGAATAACTGATCAAGTTGATATTGTGTTGTTGCTTTTTCATCTAACTCTTGTGTGGCAGGATCAACAATGGCATCCTCACTAACAGTGCCTTGAGGTATGTCCTTTATAATACCTTTTGGGTCAACTATCTGTTCACCTTCCAACGTTCCTACGTTAGGTACGTTTCGTGTGATGTCGCCTTCTACTTGACCTAAACCTTTTGAAGGACTAGGAGTAGTTACTGTAGGTGTTGTTGAAATAGTTTTTGGATCTAAGATAATTTCATCAGGTGATAAAGTTCTCTTTTCTTCAAGGATTTCTCCCTCTTTTACAGTAGGTAAAGTAGGTGTAACAATAGGCAACACACCTCTTGTAGCTATACCTTCCCCCCCTGCAGCTATATTTCCTACAGTATTTTTTAAATCTTGTTCAGTAGTAATAGTTTGTGTTTCAGCCATTATCTAGCTCCAATTAATATTTTATCTAATTTATCTTCTAATCGTTTCATTGCATCCATAATATCGTGCATATCTTCTTTGACATCATCTTTACGGGCATATTCTTCACGAGTTTTATTTAACAGTATTTGGAGTCTTTTTACTTCTTGAAACATTTTATTAAAGGCCCACCCAAATGGTACAACTACCAAAGTGAGTATTATGTTCCAAAATAACATTGCATCTATCTCCATTATACTAAGATTCCTTCGGAAAGTCAAATATTGGTGCATTACCAGTTACTTTACCATCACTGTCTTTTGGCAAATCAAACAAAGCTATAAACTCAGATAACTTAGAACAGTTGTTTATCTTAGTCTCTATAGTGTCGCAAGCAGTTCTAACTTTGTCTCTATAGGTACTTGTAGCAGTAGCAATACCAGTTCCCTTTTCTGCTTTTCTTGTAACTTCCCAATCAGATTTACTTAATAAATCTTTAGTACGTTCTTTTGTTCTACTAATCCAAATTGATTTAAGACCAAGTTGTACTGCTTGTTCTCCTGTCGCAGGATCAATTACAGCTTTATCTTCTGAATCAACTACATTTACATCAACAAGACTACGTTCTATTAACGTGCCATTTGCTTGTCTACCCCAATAAAATTTTTCATCAAAAGGTTCGGGAGATGCAGGAGGGTCTTCCCAGACTAAACCATTAGCTTTTTTATAATCAAGCGACCACGAACTCCACGTTCCGGGGTGTTTACTATTATTATCAGCTACCCAAGCTTTATTTTCTTGTATTATTCTTCCGTTATGTTTCCACGGCATAATCTATCTCCTTATTTCGCATTACTAAATTTAAATGGATTTTCTGCAAAAGCTATGTAAACATACGTTCCACTACTATTATTGCCAAAATTTACTGTTCCCTGCCATTTGAAGCCATTACTTAAAAAATCGACTATTGCTGTTGAGTAAGTTGCTTCAGCAGCATCCGTATCTGCAAGTAAATAACTATCTCTAACATTATAGGTATCTCGTGCATTATCATAAATCGCCCAATTATCAGATGTGTCTGTTCGTTTAACCATAATAAATGCAGGAGTAAATCCTGTGTGAATATACGCACCGTTTGCCATTCCCTTATATGTGCCAAACTTCGAAAATCCTGCTGTTTCAACAAAACAATAAGCCACATGGTTTTCACCGTCTTTATTAGCATTGTTTTGTGATCCTACACTAAACACTGTAGATGTTGGTGCTGTATCATTCCAAAATGTATCGTCATCACTTGTATCGTTGTCAAGATTTAAATGTAAAATTTCTGTGGCAGGTGCAGATGTATTATCCCCATGATATACACACCAATTTTGGATTGATGACCTGTTTTTTACAATAATAACTTTCGGTGCAGAACTAAGTCCGTGTGCTACTGTAGCATTTGCTCCTGTTCCTTCATATAAAACAATACTACACCCTGCTGTTGTATTTGCATTAATTGATTGTGCCGGGATTGTTCCTGCAAGTGCGTCTGATTTATTTACACTATCAATTTTAACACTCCCTGCTGTTGGTGTTGCTCCTGCTGATTCGCTATTTGTCGCAGTAGGTGTTGTGCCTATAAACCAATTCCACGCAACATACGTATGAGTATCAGAATTAACTGAACTATGAACACTCTGACCTAACCTAAACCCACCTGTAACAAATGCTTCTAATTTATTTGTTTGTGTTGATTCAGCGTAGTTACCATCTGAGTTTATGGGTTGGTCACCCCCTCTACTACTATCTGTTAAAATGTGGTTATTTCCCGCATTACTTCTATTTTTTAACCACGTGATATCTGGCTGAAACCCTATGCTTTTGCTATCACTACCTTGCGTTATAACTCTATCGTCATTTCCATCCCCCGTATAAATAATGGCATTAAAATAATCATCTGCTTGGGTGTCATTGTCAGGACCTACTGTAACATCTGGCAAATTAGCTGAACATAGTGCAAGAAAGCCAGTTGGTGGTGTATCGTAAAACTTACCCTTGCCATTTGAATCAGTAGCATCAGCAGAAGTACCATCAACAGATATTCCACCAAATGTCGGGTCTTGACCAAAGTTAAGAGTAGTAACAGCACTTGCAGAATACAATCCAAGATAAGGTGTCAAAGTATTTCCAGATGGTATTTCTTTTGCACTCCCTACAGCAGAACCGTCTACATAATGTTGCACAGTTGGTGGACTAGAGTCTAAATCTAAAGCAATGCCTACAACATTTCCTGCAACAAAAGTTGTTCCAACGGTTGTATCTACATCATTATCTACTGTGCCACTATCAGCAGTTCCAACATAATAGTAAGCACCCGAGCTTGTCGTTCCATAATAAAAGAATGAACCTTCAGCTTGACCATCGGCAGCGGCATCGTAATAAGTATCTACATTTTGATACCCTATATTATATCCAATTCCAATGCTTCCAGATGCACACGCTTCATACCACCATTTACCACTACTGACTGCAAAAGTAGCAGTTTGTACACCCCAACCAACACTACCCGGATTTGTTACTTTTAAATTTCCGTCTGATGGAGTTGCTCTGTTTTGTTGATCTACTGCTGCACTTTTCATTACACAAAAATTATTTTCTGGACAGTCTGGTAAATTTGAATCTGCTCCCACTAAATTCTGAACAGCAAAATTGTTTCCGTTACTACTTTGGTCATCTCCAATATTTGTTTGTGCAGTATTTCCTTGTGTAGTTGTACTCGTTCCGTCTGCTTCAAAAGTTAATCTAAATCCATTTGTTCCATAACTGCCTGAATATGCTTTAGGAATCCAAACGCCATTTTTTGTTTCACCAAAAGAAGATGCAGTTAAATCTGTGCCATTAATAAAATTAACCTCTGATAAATACCCATCAAAATAACTCGTTGTACCATACCCTCTTTCACCTATTTGATGTTCTACATTTTCACCAAAAGATGTATTTTGGCTACTACTTGGTTTTGTAGATGTTTGCAAGGTTTGTATTGTACCATTTACATAAATATCTGCTGTTCCATCAGTAGTATCAAGTCTTGCTACTATGTGATACCAATTTGTTGTGTCCCTATATACTGCAGTTGTATTAACATCAAGAATCCAAGAAGAACCATTGTAATATGCCCATTCTAAAGTATTATCTGAATTAAATCTTAGGTGACCTCTATTTCCGCTTGCTGTTCCTGCATGAAAGATAACATGTTCAGAACCTAAATTACATCTTTTTACCCAAGCTGATATGGTACATTTTGTTTGTCCACTTGCTGAACCCGGAGTAAAAGTAAGATGATGAGAATTATCATCATTAAATCTTAATGATTGTTTAGCAACACCGCTATAAAACCCAGTGGGTTCTCCTGCACCTTCTGATCGTAAAATTGTCATCTTATGTTAATGCTCCTGATACAGACATTATTATTTTATCATTGTTTGCTGAATTACTTAAAGTAGCATTGGGTTGATCTACAGTACAAAAATAAGAAAGCATATACTTCCCTGCTGTTGCTATAGTTGTAAGTTGATCAGCATTGATCAATATGGGAGAATCAACACTTAGGGTATGACCTCCAGAGTTATCTAAAAAGATAGTGCCTGATTGTCCTGCTTTAAAATTATCTAATTCAATTTCGTCATCACCACTTGGGGTGTAATTAAAATGGTTACTAAGTTCTAAATCCATTTGACCGTTGGTATTTGTTGTAACTGTGCCTGTAGCTCTGCCCACAACATTTACATCATTGTTAATAGTCACAGATACATCATCTTCAATTGTCATAACAGCAGTGCCATCATATTGTTTAAAGATAATATCTTTTGTATCAACAGTTGGTTTTATTTCTACATCACTACTGTTGTTTGTAATACGTAGAACTTCTGTGCCAGAAGCTTGAAACTTAAAATCGTTTCCACCTGCATCAAGGATAATGTCTCCTGCAACATCTACGGTCAAGTCTCCAGATGATAAGTCTATCTCTGTGCCATCAATAGTTATATTATCTACAATAACACCTGCATTAGCTGTTACCGTACCATTAAAACTTGCATTACCTGCTTCTGACATATCTAATGTTAAAGCTGTTATTTCACTTGTTGAATCTTGTCCTTTTATAATAAAATCTTTGTCATCAACATCTGTAGCTATTACAAAATCACTTGAAGAGTTTATAAATTTTGCAATGGTAGTACCACCGTCTTTGAATATTATATTCGCACCTTCTGCATCTAAAGTAATATCCCCGCCACTATCTAGTGTTATTGGATTACCTGCAAATGTAACACCAGTCGTACCGTCGTGAGTTAATGTTACGTCAGAGTCTGCTCCCATGTTTATTACAGAACTATCAGTTGTTAGTGAAAGATCATTACTAACACTTAAATCTCCTTCGTGGGTCATTCTAAATTTTTCTGTGGCCGCTTCAGAACTACCTAACTTAAATACTAAGTCTGTTTGATTGTTGTCAGAAGCGAATGTTGCATCTGCTTCGGCTACGATTGATGCAGCAGTAGTAATAGCGTCTGTACCACCTGCTTCATCAGGTGCAGAAAATTCTATAGCACCTATTGTATTGCCATCTTCTACACTGGTGTCACTTGTTTGTATTTTAACTATAGCACCGTCTGATGTTTTTGCAACAAAATCGTTAGCAACTGTCAATACACCTGTTACTTCTGTGTTACCACTAGAGTCTATACTTAATCTGGTATTTGTTCCTATTGCTGTTGTTCCAATTTTAAATTTGTCACTATCCCCGTCGTCAACACCCATAGTGAATGTTTGTGTGCCTGATAAAGCAAAGGATAAGAAAGGATCACCGTCTGAAGCGTCATTATTGATTATAAAACCAGTTGTACTTTTTCCATCATTTTCTAATATTAAACCAACGTCAGCAGAGTGTATTAAATTTACGTCATCATCTGCACCAAAGTTTATTACAGCACTGTCTGACTGCATACTTAAATCATCACTTAAAATTACATCATCATTTGTAAGAGTAAGTATTGTTCCTGTTGCTATTGCAGTCGTGCCAATTTTAAATTTATCGCTGTCACCATCTTCAACACCCATAGTAAACTTTGCAGTACCACTTAAAGCAAAAGCTAAAAAGGGATCACCATCTGTTGCTGTATTGTTAATTATCAATCCAGTTGTACTACCTGCTCCACCTAATGTTAAGGATGTATCGGCAGCATGAGTGAGTGTTATATCTTGATCAGCACCAAATTTTATAACAGAACTATCCGAATCCAAAAATATGTCATCACCAACCAACAAATCTTTTGATGATACTATTCCACCATTAACAACCAATGCACCAACAGTTGTGTCAGCAACGTCAACATCTGTACTGTCAACAACTTTTACTTTGTTAGCAAAGTCAAAACGGCTTTCGTCTTCCATCCACGTTAAAGTACCATCACTTGTTTCACCGTCAAACGTTACGGCTATATCTGTTCCTGCTGTGCCATCTCCTATTGTTATAGCTGTGCCTAACAGTTTAGTGATAGGTCCTCCTTCACCCGTTGTCCCGTCGTGAGTATGACCTGCCGATGCGTTAAAAGCACCTAATAGTTTATCAAACTCTCCGTCAAGATCAGCAGCACTTATAACGTTACCATCAGCTATATTGTTTGCCGTATCATTACGTACGTATTCGTTACCCATTTTTACCTTCTCCCATATTGACCGTATTCAAGTGATGCAGCATCAAGTGAATAAGGTGGATCAGTTGAGTCTGTCGCAAAAGACATGGACACTAAAAATCCTGACCCCACTGTTTGTGTTTCAAACACCTTTTTTAAAGTATCTCCACTGTATGTGGATGCAGGAATACCTGCTATTTTTGTAAATGTAGCTCTTTCGTTATCCGATACATCCTCTACTAAACTTGGATTAACCGTTACTGTAACCGTTGCACTTCCCGCACTACCTGAAACAGCACTTGAGATTGCAGTTATTTCATAAACTTGACTGTTACCATTTACTCTGAATGTATCTCCCACAATTAAACCTTCAGAACTATCAAATGAAAGAGTATCTATAACTATGCTTGAACTATCTCCTTCAGATTTTGCACCATTAAACAAACCCCCATGGGCAAATCTAGCACCAGACGTACCGTACAAACTAACTGATCCCCCCGACGCAGAGTTTGAAATAGCTATCGTGTCAGGCTGTATAATTCCTGATTCAGCTAAATCAAACTTTAAATTAAAATCTGTACTAAATGAACCTTGTGGATCAGTGTACAAAACAGTCTTATATATTGTTTTTCTTGTTCGTGGGTCACTTATGGGAAAGTAAGGTGTAGCAAAATCAGCTTTTATGTTATCACCATCAAAGTTATTGCCTGATTCCATTTTGTAAACATAACCATCCGTGTTCGCAAACACGGCTGTTTCTACGCCTTGATCTATAGAGTCTGCAGCAACTCTAGCTCTTATACCTGTAGTTTTAGACCAATTAAATTCTACGCCTGATTGTCCCATAACTTGCGTTCCAATAAATCCTCTTGCGTTTGCTTCGGATATACTTTCTGAAAATCCAAATATTCTATATTGTGTTTTTGAAGGTACAACAATACTTGAAAATAGCTGATGATTTTGTATAAAGTCAGAAAAGTCATTCTGGATATTTTTAGAAACAGATCCTAAATTAAAATCTCCAACTTTGTCAGTTGCTGATAAAGTACGAATACTATCTTGAGCTAGGAATATAACATCACCACCTAGTTCTTGTACTGTATCCCCGTTTATACATCCAATGTTTTCAGTTATAGGTTGTAGTTGAAAATCAGCAAAACTAGAGCCAACAAGTCTAAATATTTTATTTTCACAAAATACTATAAGTTGATCCCTAAATACTTCAAGAGATGTTATGTCACTTCCAACATTTATTATACCACCTCCACTTGCAGCGGTGTAGTCTGTAGCGGAGTATGGTGCAGAAAAAATTAATTTGTCGTCGTTACCTAAAAATATTATGTTCTTAAATACTGCAACGTGGGATGATCCTGATAAATCGTTAGGTGTAGATAATTTACTTAATCCACCTGCAGTTGCTCCTGTAAGAACACACGGATACCCACCCCCATCTACTATAATTAAATCTTCGTCACCATCAAAATTAAAAGTAGCAAACCTTACACGAGATATACTACCTGTAAGTTGAATACTTGTTGATAAATCTGTGTGTGATCCTGTTGCTGCTAACAAGTACAATCTTGGGTTTCCTGAATCTTGTGACCGTGCAGTTATTGTGCTACCTCTAAATCTACCAAGACCAAGTATTGCACTGTTGGATGTTCCTGTAACAGCAGTAGAATTATATTTTGTAAATCCTTCTATACGCCTGTAGCCACCTTCAATAGATGGTTCAAAATTTGTTAGTGTTCGTGCTGATCCGGGAGCAAGAGTACCGTGTTGTAGCGGAGAAAGGTTTGTAATTAAACCCCCCTTAAATTCTAATGGATATGTTTGCCAACGATCAGGCATATTATGTTGCTCTTATGTATACGTTTTCGTTTACAAGAAGTTTTCTCATGTTCTTCATTCCTTCTTCAAACTTTTTAAATGTTATCTGCCCAAGCTCTAAATTGTCTCTAAACATGTAAGCGTGGTACATAGCACCGTCAGTTATTACGAACTTAAATCTTTCAGGTATGGTTGGTGCATCTGTATATAAACTTAAATCAACAGGAAAGTTAAAATACTCGTATGTTATATTATACGATTTATCTGGCATTGGCACAACCCCAAAAGAGTTATCAAGCGTTTTAAATACTCGTGTAGGAGATGATCCTTGACTTACATCAGTTTCACTCTCTTGATCTATATACGTATCAACGTACTCATTATAAGTTATTTGTTCTAGTCGAATAGATGCTCCAACGTCTAAATCTGTATCTCTTTCAAGTCTAAAGTTATTAAAGTCTACAAATTTTGCATCTGCAGGTAGTGGGTATCGTGTTGTACCTGCTGTTAAAGTTATTGTTTCTTTGTTGTGATTGTAGGGCCAGTACTCGTGGTACAAGTTAATATCTCTTATTGATGCATTAACCGAGTCTTTTATTTGTGCGTAAAATCCTGTAGCTGATGCAAAGTTAGATGAGGTAAGTTCTGGCTCGTTTAATCGTCTTGCGACTGAGTTAACAAGTTCTAAAAAATTATATGCCACTATACTCTCTCCCTTACTTTAAGGTTAATACCCCTCTTAGTTACTATGGCAGCACCTGTAGCAGAGTTTACACTTGTTGTTATTTGGCACAAAAATTTTGTTTCAACATTTGCTGTACCCCCACTTAATACTATGCTTGCGGTAGTATTAGTGTTTGATAAACTTTGCACTGTCATGCCATTTACGGTGCTTGATGCACTTAAAGCAGGGGACTCAACTCCTGCTGTGCTTGTAAAAGTTAAAGTTACATCATCGGCTATAGTTTGAGCAGAAGATAGTGTTATACTGTTTTGACTGGACACAGCACTAACAGTAACTGTCCCTGATATGCCTGTGCCTGTCACAGTCATGCCAACACCTATCGTACCACTGTTACCATCTAATGTTACTGATGTTGAACTTGTCACTGCACCGTTGGTTAACGCTGTTGCACTGTGAGTTATGAATGTCCATTGTACACTAGATATGGTTAGTGTGTCTAAATATCTTGACCAATCAACAGTGTAATCTAATCTTTCGTCAGGATCTTTATCTGGGAATTTAAGTGCCATTATGCTACTACCTTTACATTTCGTGAAGTTTCTTGATTTACTGTTACAACTCGTGATGTGTCTTGACCAACAACTACTGTTCGGTTATCAATATCTAAAACAGTTGTAATTCTACTTTGTTGTCTTTCTACTGTTACGAGTCTTGGAAGTTCTTGAGGTACTTGTAAAGAAGCAGTGTGTGTCCTGCTTATTACATACGTTTTTCTTTTAATATCTTCAGCAACCATAACTTCTCTTTTTTCTTGTTTTTCCACACTTACTGTTTTACTTTCTTGTCTAGGAATTACAACAACGTGTGATATTTTTCTTTGTATTAATACTTTTCTAGGTAACTCTTGGGATACAAAAACAATCTGTCTAAACGACGGAGTTGTTGTAATTGTTATTGCACCTACGTCAGAAAAAGCTGTTTCACTAAATGATGCGTGTCCAAACATTGTTAATTAACTTCCTGAATATTAAATCTTGCTGCGTTCCCTTGTACTACTAATGTTCCAGAGCCACCTTGTCTTTTAACCATAACCTTATATGTATCACCACTTGTCACACTAATTAAAAAATCAATACTTGCAGTTTGGTCTCCTAAATTATTAGTTCTATTATACGTAACTGCAGTAGTTCCTGTAACAGAACTATACGCACCCCCACTTGGTTGTTTTTGTATTTCTATTTCGGCATCAGAACGATTGCTACCACTCGTTGTTTTAACAGTTACATCTACATGAAACCTAAATATACCTGTTTTATTTATTGTTACTTCTCCCCCACTTTCTGCTAAAATTGATGCGTCAGAGTTTAAAGTAACCGTATCAAAATCTATTATTACAAAACTGTCAGTTAAAGTTGAAGAATTACTACTTATATAGGCTTGAAAATACTCAGATTTTAAAGCAACTGTTCCCGTTGCATTAGGTAAAGTTATGGTTCTATCGGCTGTTGGGTCTGTAACAGTTAAAGTTGTTTCATAGTCATTTGCAGTTGCACCTTCAAACTGTAAATCTGCACCAGCACCAAGTTGAATAGTATATTGTTGTATTCCTATATCAGTAATACTATTCATATTACCAGTAGTTATTACAGTTCCAGTCGCATCAGGTAATGTAATTGTTCTGTCGGCTGTAGGGTCTGCTACAGTTAATATTGTTTCATTTCCATCATCTGTAGCACCTTCAAACATTATATATTTACTAGCATTAAAATAAAGATGATGGTTCAAATAAAGGAAACCCCAACCTGTAGCAAAAATATTTGTTTCAGAACCGTACAGAATATTATCAAATCGTAATCTAGCTCCTTCAGTACCATCTGATACATCAAAAGGTTCAACCCATATTCTTGCGTAGTCTACGTCTTGAGAATTATCGTTACGACCTCTGAATATGATTTCT
>VTLG01002282.1_pt1 | contig 41819 bp, 39 predicted proteins | sample 4694571 | NCBI WGS metagenome assembly VTLG01 (sample SAMN12604809, study PRJNA352737) | marine metagenome | biome: ENVO:00000447; feature: ENVO:00000209|ENVO:00000569|ENVO:01000036; material: ENVO:00002151; isolation source: viral sequences binned using virsorter ...
TCCTAAATAAGTACATTGTTGGTATTTCACTTATCAGCTAATTTACCTAATGGATATTTAGTTTTAACTCTCAATGGCTATAAACCATGCTCGACCCTCAAAAGAGACTAACACTACATCAAATGAATGAGATAACATAGAACAGGCGATTTTACACTCTAGCATTTTACATAGTTCAATTTTGTATTCCTATAACCAATGTCTTGGTAACCTCATCAGGTTATAATGGTTCAAGCCCCTACAGCTTCCAGATCTCTTACCTTCCTTCAGCTCTCTAACTATGTTATCTCGTTTTAATTTAAACTAGAGTCAAGGTCCAGTTCCCAAATAAATTGTAAGTAACTATAACCTATTCGTTATCTTACTTGGGTGTTACAATGTAACCTTCCCTACTTGCGTATACACTTAGTTTAAATTAATTATATATTACATTAATATACTATAACACCAGCTTATAAACTTAAATAAAGCTGTAATACATGATACATGGATGAATATAGTAATATAACATCCGATACATCTTAATGGATCTAAGTCTAAGAATCTACTTATCATTCCAAAGCTCCTTTATTTTATAATAAGTTAATATGTTTATACTTATAACAATTACTATTATACTTATCTGCAATAACATCATACTCCTTTCCCAATTAGTACTAATATTGTACCTAACATAATACCAATAGATACAGTTATACTAAAGATTGTAATACCTTGTAATATGATTATAATTGTATGAATATGCTTGAACATTACTCTCCTTAAGTTTAATAGATGTTTACACTAATAATAGACAAAGAAGGTACAGAGGATATCATTATGTGTATGGATGTTTATACCCTCTTTGCCTCTTTATAGACTAACTAAAGCTCCGTAAGGAGCTACAATTAGAACTTCAACTCATCTTTCTTCTTGATGTCACCCAACATAGCTTGAAGCTGGCTAGTAGTAAGCTCATACTGTTTGCTTGGGTCATTAACATTCTCAAACATCGCTGCTTCAATGTCTCCAAAGACTTTGACTGAACCAAGATATCTCATCTTAACTGGATAAACAGAACCATCTATTACAAATGATGCTGTGATGATGTCATTAGTTTTGATTGTTGTCATAATAATAATACTCCTTAATTAATGAAAAATAACGAAAAACCCTTTTGGGAAAAATCTCTTTGGGGGTCTGGGTGCTGAGTTTGCCTGTATATCAAAATACTACAATTTTTGAAACCTCTCTACCTTTTACTTTGTAGAAAAGTTAAAATAGTATTATATTATGGGGTAGTCGTTTTATAACGATCATCCATTTACTACCCTTGCAATAGTACTGGTAAGTGGATCAGAAGTTGGGTTGTAGGTTATCGAGATAGTTAACTGAGATGTCCCCAATAGCTACACAAACTGCTTAGATATAAGACTTATGATATGGGCACACGAAAGCTGGTCTTTGTTGAAATTCTAAGTTAATTTTTTTCTCCCAGAGGAAGAAGTACGCTCAATGTACATTCCACCGATTACCCTTTCATAAATTACAGGGAAATCGTTTACATTAAAGGAGGTATAAAATGGCAATAAAAACTTATACTTTAACAGTAGTATATGATACTGAAGAAGATGATATTAAATTTATTGAAGAAGATGTTGAGACAGATAAAAGATATTTCGAGGTAGGCACTTTGCATTTAGAAGATTATTGGGATAAAGAGACTTTAGATATGGTTGATAAAATGTATGATATAGGAGTTTCTTGAGAAGTTATTTAGTAAACAGTCGTACTCATTATGTGTATGATGATATAGAAGAGTTTCCTCATAAGGTTCAGTTGATAGAGAACTGGAGGAAAGGGCGAGTGGGAGATTGGGTAAAAGCTGACGATGATTCTATTTGTCAGATATTACGCAGGGGCAAAATGTTAAGAACTAATGGTCATCAGCATTATGTTGGTACTTGCACTGGTACTTTTGTTTGTAAAAAGTCAGTTAAGATGGATACAGATAGGAGACCTAATATATATAGCTTTGGTGGTCACAAGACTGCACATGAAGCATTAGAAGATAGAAAAGAATTAAGTAGGAATGAAGTTATGTTTATACAATATGTTTCAGGAGGTATGACACCTGAACAAGCATACTTAAAAGCATTTCCTACTAATAATAACCAATATGCAAAGGTTAAGTCTTTTAGATTAATGAGGACAGAAAGGGTTAAAACTGCTGTGAAAGAAGAATTGAAACCTGTACTTAATAATTTAGGTATAGATGAAGAATATATTTTAGAAGGCATTAAAAGTGAAGCTGATACTGCTGATAAGTCGGATACAAGATTAAAAGCATTATTTAAGCTGTCAGATATAATGGACCTTGAGGATAAGAACGCTGCAAAAGTACAGCAATTAACAGGAATATCTTTTCAGGGATTTTCAGGGGATGAACTTGAAACTGCTGATAGAAAACAATTGAAGGAGAGTAAATAATGAATAGTAAAAATAAAATGGCTGTGGGAGATAGTCTTTGGCAAGTTTTGTCGGATAGTTTATTAAATGCTGCACGAGGATATAATCCTCCAGCTTATGGCACATTTAGTGGTCAAGATTTAGGTATGGACCCTCTTGGTGGTATGGTTGCTGATATGTTGTATCAATCTTTAAGTGGGAAAGATTATACACAATATGATGCAGCTAGAACTGCTTTTATGGATCCGTCTATAGGTTGGACAGTTGGAGGAGAAAATATTAATCCAAAAGGTAATATGCCAACAAGAACACCTCAATCAGAAATAACACGACCAGCGCATAGAGGTGCTGCTAGACCTGCTAATATTCAAAATATTATAGAGTTAATACATATGATGAACCCTCCAGGAAGGAAATAAAATGGCTGGTAAAAGAGTAGATATGTTCGGTCATGATAAAAAAGGCTATCATACTTGACCTGATAATGATAAGCCACACCCAGTTGGGAAAAGGCATAAAAAGAAATCAGGTAAAGGTTATTTAAGGAGAACTAAAAAATGATAGCAACCAAAGAAGAGTTGAAAAATTTTCAAAAGTTTTTAGGATACGATACAATTAAACCTAAGTCTAAAAAGAAAAAGTATACCAAAAGGAGAAAAAAGAATGGATAGGAATGTACATGCAGAAGGTTTTTCAGGTTTTAGTACTGAAGGTCCTAATAGGTATTATTTTTCGTCTGCTTTGCCAAGAAAAGATTCTAGAGCAAAAGCGAATGATCTATTTAATAATGAAGTATTAAAGTTAGCTAATGAAGTTAGATATAGTCCTGAACTAAGAACAAAAGAAAATATAAAAGCTTTAAGTGACAGTTTATTATCTAGAGGTTATTTAGATCCTGAAAATATATATAGTGGTTATAATCATTATATAGAGGGTGCTGCAAATAGATATATTAATAATTTTAATAACCATCCAGACAACACAATTCAACAAGATAAATTAATAGAATTTTTTAAAAACTTATTTTAATTACATATGGCTAATATAAATAAACACAATGTTTCTAAAGCAGAAGAAGCTTTGATGTTAGCTCAGAAAGATATCATTGCATTTGGTAAATTATTTTTACCTGATGATTTTTTAAGATCCGAAACTCCTGCATTTCATTATGAAGTAGCTGACGCTATTAATGATGATAATCATAGACAATTAGCTATTATATTACCAAGAGGTCATGGTAAAACTGTATTGACTAAATGTAGTTTATTGCATGATTTTTGTTTTACAAAAGAACCGTTATTTTATGGATGGGTTTCTGCTACAGCTAAACTTGCTACAGGTAATATGGATTATATCAAATATCACTTGGAATTTAATGAAAGAATATTGTATTATTTTGGTAGTTTAAAAGGTAGTAAATGGACAGAATCGGATATAGAATTAAATAATGGTAGTAAGCTAATTAGTAAATCTAATATATCAGGAATAAGAGGTGGGGCTAAGTTACATAAAAGATATGACTTAATAATATTAGATGATTTTGAAGACGAAAATAATACAATTACTCCTGAAGCTAGAGCGAAAAATTCCAATCTTATCACTGCTGTGGTATTCCCTGCTCTTGAGCCCCATACTGGTAAGTTACGGATTAATGGTACTCCTGTCCACTTTGATAGCTTTATTAATAATTTGTTGGTCAATAATGATAGAGCTAAAAAGAATAATGATAAAGATTTTAGTTGGAAAGTAATTACTTATAAAGCAATAAGTGAAAAGGGTGACATGTTGTGGCCTGGATGGTTTCCTGAAAAGGAAATGGATAGAAAGAAAAAGTTTTATGCTGATTCAGGTCAGCCTCAAAAGTTCTATCAAGAATATATGATGGAAGTACAAAATGCTGATGATGCTGTATTTACAAGAGATCATATAAAATATTGGGATGGAACATTTATGTATAACGCTGAATCAGATATATCTTTTATAACTGTAGATGGAGATATAAGACCTGTAAATGTATTTTGTGGAGTTGACCCAGCAACCGATATTAATAGAAGAGATTCAGATTATTCTGTATTACTTACTGTTGCTGTTGATGATCTTAATAGGGTTTATGTCATTGATTATATTAGGAATAGGTCTTTACCTGTCATGGCTATTCCAGGTCAAAGTAGGAAAGGCATTGTGGATTACATTTTTGACATTAATACACATTACCATCCATCTTTATTTACTATTGAAGAAACAACTATGTCAAGACCGATCTTCCAATCTTTAAAAGCTGAAATGATTAGAAGAAACGATTTTAGTGTCAAATTTAAAGAAGAAAAGCCAGGAACAAGATTAAGTAAGAGAGATAGAATACAAGAAGTATTAGCACAAAGATTTAGTGTAGGTCAGATACATATTAAGAAAGAGCATTATGATCTACAACATGAAATAATAACATTTGGACCAAGAATGGCACATGATGATACTATTGATGCATTAGCATATGCATGTAAGTGGGCTTCTCCACCAATAGGTATTACATCTGAAAAAGATAATTATAAAAAGAAAAAACCCAAAGCAAAGTCTTGGGTTATTGCATAAGGATAAGAAATGGCTAAAAGAAAAGACAAACCAGCAGATAAAGTACAGAAGATATACGAACTATTAAAAACAGGACATCGTGACCAATGGGAATATATAAATCAAAAAGGATATGATTTTGCACATGACAATCAAATGACAGATGAAGAAAAGAAAGCATTGGAAGATCAAGGAATGCCTACATTTACTATTAATAGAATTATACCTGTAGTAGAAATGTTAAATTTCTATGCAACATCAAACAGACCAAGATGGCAGGCAGTAGGAGTTGATGGTTCAGATTCTGATGTAGCTTCAGTTTTTTCAGATATAGCAGATTATATATGGAACAATTCTAATGGAGACACATTAATTTCAAATGCTGTAAATGATGCTGTTACTAAATCTTTAGGATATTTAGTTGTAACTGTAGATCCAAATCAAGATCAAGGAATGGGAGAAGTTACTATACAACAACCTGATCCTTTTGATGTATTTGTTGATCAAAAATCAAGAGATATACTATTTAGAGACGCAGCTTATATAATGATAAGAAAAGTAATGCCTAAAGGTCATTTAAAAAATACTTATCCTGAGTACGCTAGAAAGATAGAAAATGCTAATTCTAATTTAGGTCAAGATCATACTTTAAGTGAAAAAGTAACAGATAATAGTCAAAAAGATTTTCATTATAAAGATATTATTCATGTTGATAATTATATCCATGGAGATGAAAGTAATGAATTAATAACTCATTTTGAATTATATGAAAAAATAAAAGTAGCAAATAGAAATGTATTTTATAGAATCCCTCCTACAAATGAACAGATGCAACAAATACAACAACAAGTTAAAGTTCAAGTAGAAGAGATGCAAAAAGAAATGGAAGTTAGTTTTAAAGAAAAGCAAACTCAAATGGAACAAGCTGTTCAATCAGGTCAAATGCTTCCTGAAAGAATGCAACTTGAATTAGAAAAAGAACAAAAAATGATGGTTCAGCAATTAGAAACATTCAAAAAGCAATTAATAAGTGATTTGCAAAATAATGTATCTAAAGTTGAGAATAAAGTAATTAGTGAAAAAGAATTTAATATTATGATGAAAAATGAGCAATTTGCATCTACTGTAATTGATGCAATAAAATATCATGATACAAAAATAAGAATGACTGTAGTTGTTGGTGATAAAACTTTATATGAAAAAATTATTCCAATTTCAGAATATCCTGTAATACCTATTCATTATAAATGGACAGGCACTCCTTTTCCTATTTCAGCTGTTTCTCCTCTGATCGGCAAACAACGAGAATTGAACAAAGCTCACCAGCTTATGGTACACAATGCATCTTTAGGTTCTTCCCTTCGTTGGATGTATGAAGAGGGTTCTATTGATACTGATTATTGGGAACAATATTCATCAGCTCCTGGAGCTTTATTACCGAAAAGACCTGGATATGAACCACCAACACCTGTACAACCATTCCAATTAAATAATGCATTTTTTGGTTTAGTTCAAAATGGAAAAGCTGATATGGAATATTTAGCAGGTATATATGCATCTATGCAAGGTGATACAGGATCTAATCATGAGACATTTAGAGGAATGTTAGCTTTAGATGAATATGGTACAAGAAGAATTAAATATTGGCTAAAGAACTCTATAGAACCTGCATTAAAGCAAGTAGGAGAAGTAGTTAAGCAATATTCTCAATTAGTATATACAGCTAATAAAGTATTTAGAGTTGTACAGCCAAATGCTATAAGAGAAGAAAAGCAAGTAGAAATTAATATACCTATGTATAATGATTTAGGTGAAGCTATAGGTAAATGGAAAGATTATGGAGCTGCTAAATTTGATATAAGAATAGTCAAAGGTTCTACTTTGCCTGTTAATAGATGGGCTTATTTAGCTGAATTAAAAGAATTAATGCAATTAGGGGTTGTTGATGATATCGCTGTTTTGTCTGAAACTGATATTAAAAACAAAGAAAATATTGCTAAAAGAAAATCATTATACTCTCAATTACAAGGACAAATATCTTCTATGGAAGAACAATTAAAAAATTCAAATGGAACTATAGAAACATTAGAGCGTCAATTAGTACAGGCAGGAATTAAAAGCAAAGTACAACAAGGCTCTATGGAAGCTCAAATGCAAATGAAAGATGCTAGTATGAAAACTCAAAATGAGCATAAATTATTAAGAAGTCAAATGAAAGGTGAAAATGAACTTATGAAGAAAAAAGCTGAGATGGTTTTAAAAGACTTGCAAATGAGCAAAAAAGATTCTTAATTTTAATAGCTATTTAAAATATAAAAATAGGAGGCGTTATGCCTAAAGAAGAAAACAAAGGTAACTCAGAAGTTGAACAAGCCTTATCTGGTAGTTCTAAAGCTCCTGACTCTAGTGATTTTTTTCAACAGCTAGAAAACGATGTAAATGGCGTTGTAGCTGATAATAACATTCCTCAAACCGAACAGGTAACTCCACAACAAGTGGACCCCGTAAGTTCTGGCGAGAATGTTGGTAATGTATCTTCAGATGAGATTGAGATTCTCAAGAAAAGGTATAGTGATTCATCAAGGGAAGCACAAAGGATGAAAGCTCAGTTAAATGAAATGAAACCTTTTAATGCTTTATTAACTGCGATGAAGAATGATAGTGGGCTTGTAGACCATGTCAAAGGTTATTTTGAAAATGGAGGACAGACTCCTCAAACATTGCAAAACAAATTAAATCTTTCAGAAGATTTTGTTTTTGATAGCAATGAGGCAATGACTGATCCAAATTCAGAATCTGCAAAAGTTATGAATGAAGTTGTTAATAATAAAGTTCAACAAAAAATGAGCCAAACAATGGCTGAAGAAAGACGGAAACAAGCTGCTTATAATAGAGCTAGAAAAATGTCTGAACAAGAAGTTGATTTTAAAAAGCGACACAATATGACTGATGAAGATTTTGTTAAAATGAAAGAAGTTGCTCAAAAAAGAGTCTTAACTTTAGATGATGTTTATTACTTAATCAATAAAGATAAAGTAAGTAACAATGTTGCTCAAAATACAAAAGCTGACATGTTGAATCAAATGAAGAATGTGAGAAACATACCAACAAGCCAAAGTGGCACAAATAGTGCTGAAACTGCTAAGAGTCCTGATGCTAATATATTTGAAGGTATATTAGGTCTTGATGAAGAAGCAGATAACTTGTTCGGTTAGAATCTAATATAATACATAGTTTCTTTCCGATTTAACTTTATAAAATAAAGGAGGGCTACTATGTCTGATTTATTCAATCTTAGTAATATCACTCCTGGTGCAGGTTTAGATAGAATCTCAGGTTCGGCTTCTACTCCATCAACAGGTGATTTACGAAGAAAATACAATTTCGGTGACAGAGTTTCCGAATTAGCATTGGATCAAGATCCATTTTTTCGATTAGTATCTTCAGTATCGAAAAAGCCAACGGATGATCCAAATTTCAAATTTACAGAAAAAAGAGGTTCATGGCATAAGAGATACGCTTATGTTGTTGCTCATGGTACTACATCAGCAGTAAGTGATACTGATTCAGCAATTAATAATGCAAATCTTATTGATACAGATGATATTTATTACTTTAAGATGGAAACTGATTATAAAAGTAATGGTAATATAGGCAATGTTTATAATGCAGCTAGTACTCATAATGTAGGTGGTACTGGTACAAAACCTACATTCTTTTTACAAGATCAATTAGTAAAAATTAATCTTAGAGGATCTGCTCCTACTACTAGTGATTGGGCTTCTGCTGATTACATTATTGTAAAAATAATAGACACACCTACAACTTCAAGTGAATCTGTTATCCTTAAAACAAGAGTTGTAAGAAGTCATATTACTGCTACTAATTTGCATTTCTGTTCTTTTAAAACTTCAGCAGCTTCAATGAATGGTGCAAATCATAAAGCATTGACAGTTGGTGCAGGTGGTGCTGTTCCAGGTATGGCTGATTTAGAAGATAAAAAATGTTATGTAGTAGGTAATTCACATGCTGAAGGAAGTGGATATCCAACAACTTGGATGGATCAACCTTTTTCAACAGGTGATGGGATTACTCAAATATGGAAAACATCAATGGCTATGACTAACACAGCTCGTGCTACTCAACTTCGTTATGAAGCTAATGAGTGGGCTAGAACTTGGAAAGAAAAGCTTATTGAGCATAAATGGGATATAGAACAAGACCTATTATTTGGATCAAGATTTACTGATTCAGATGGTGTTAATCATACACAAGGTGCTGTTGATTATGTCAGTAATTATGGTAATGTTTTTGGTTTAGAGCATACAACTAAAACAGCAGATGATTTCTTAGACGATTTATCTAATTATTTAGATCCTCGTTATAGTAATGCTAAATCTACTGTATTTATGTGCGATACTAAAACATATAATTGGTTGCATAAATTAGGTGGTTATTTTGCTAATAACTTAGAAATATCATCAAACTTTAGAGGTGACTTGGCAGTAACAGGTCGTAAAAAAGTATTAGGACTTGATTCTACTACTATTTCTACTGTTTATGGTGATATGAATGTTATGAGAAATATTCACTTAGACGGAAGTCCAATTAAAATCTTAGGTGTCAATATGAAATATGCATCTTATCGACCATTGGTTGGTAATGGCTTGAATAGAGATACTTCAGTATATGTTGGAGTACAAACACTTGAAAACTCTGGTGTTGATAGAAGAGTTGATTTAATCTTAACCGAAGCTGGTATGGAATGGCAAATGCCTGAATGCCATGCTATTTGGTCTTAAAGGAAAGGAGTTAGAATATGGCAAATCCAATGTATGGTCAAAATAAAAATGACGACTTTCAAAATAAGTTATTTATAGTAGTTAATGGCGAAGTATTGTCAGCTGCTAATCAACTTTATGTATACATACCTTTTAAATGTACGATAAAAGAGGTTAATTATGCTGTCACAACTGAACTAGCTACGGCTAAGTCTACTATTACAATGAAGACTGCTGCTGGTACTATGACAGGCACATTTGAAATAGCTCATGAAGCTGTAGTTGGTACTACAGGAACTTTTACTCCTGTTGATAACAATACTGTAGAAGCTGGTGCTACTCTTGAAATAGAGAATGATGCTGCTCCAACTGCTGGTCAGGCTTGTTGGACAATAGTATGTGATAAAGTTATAGACTAAGAAAGTAGATAAACATGGTGAAACTCCTCCCTTTTTGCTTGTCTCTCAGGGGGGAGTTTTCCTAATAAAATAATATGGCACTAGAAACAACATTAAAAGCAAAGACATTAGATCTTGTAGGTAATAGTACCTTTACTGATACTAATTATATCTCTCAGGCATTAACTGATGGGTATAAAGATGTAGTAGATAAAGTAGCTGGCTTATTGCCTCAAAAACTACCTCTATTTTCTTCTACTGTAACAGATACTGTAGTGGTAAGTGGTAGTGAGTATGGTTTATTAATGAATGGTGGAGTTAATAATCATAGTAAAGTTGATGTAGTTTATAATCATACTAATAATCAATTCTCTATACATGGTGGCGCAGTTCATGGTTTATCTATAGGTGATCAAATTATACTTTCAAATTTTGGTGAAAATACTAATTTAAATGGCTTAGTAGATACAGTTGCATCAGCAAGTTTTAGCTCAACAGTATTTACATTAACAAATGTATCAGGTGGAGTATCTGAAAGTACTACAGGTGGAAATTTTTTAAGATTAGGACAAACAGGATATGGTCCTATATTACATGCAAGTAGACAAGCGAGTGATAATAATTATTATGATGCTAAAGTTATTCCTCCTACAAAAAGGAGAGAGGCTTTAGATTCAACAAGTATGCATTATAGTAGTGAGTATACACCATCTTATTATATAATGGATCAAAAATTAAGATTTGCACCAAGTTTAGCATCTGATACAAATGTAGAAATTTCAGTAATACCTTGGATAGAGGTAGATTCAGCTTCATCTTCTTTAGGAGCTGTTCCTTTTGAATTTGAAAGATTAGTATGTATGTATGCAGCTATGAAAATTTTACTTAGAAAAAATGGAAATTTAATTGATTCGCTTGTACAAGAATTATCTAGCAATATAATAAATGGTCAACAATGGGAACCTGATATAGAAAATAATCTCTCTATGAGTTTTAATGATATAATTAATCAAATAGCTGATGAAGATGCTGAATTAGCAGATGCTGTAGCTAAGAAAATGCAAATGGAAGTTCAACAACATGGTAGTAATGTTGGTAAAAGTAATATTCATATGCAATTTCATAAAGTTCATATTGATAAAGTATTAACAAGAGATACTAATAAATATAAATGGAATCTTCAGCAATATAATCTTTTATTAACTGAATATAATAGTTATTTTGCTAATAGTCCATCTGTAAGAGCTGCTACTATGAAAATGAATCAAGACAATCAAGAGCAAAGGAGAGATAACAACTAATGACAATTAGAGAACTAATGGAAAGAACTGGCATAGATAAAACAGGGAAAGTTTTAATATATGCAAAAGAAGCTCTTCAGGAAATCCAAATGCAAATAGATGACAAGATGTACAATCATTTAGATAGTTATACCTATTGGAAAGAAGTTGTTAGTCTTGCAAAATTGACTGAAATAACAGGCTATGAGGAATATAAAAGCGCAGGTGCTGCTTTAACATATACTCCTGTTTCTGTTGGAGATAGTATAGACATAGTTAATCAGACTGATACAGGAAATATTAAAGGTATAAGTAAAAGATTTCAAATGAATAAAGATCAAACATATACTTTTTATATAAAAGGCACACATACATCTACTGCTACTAATTTTAAATTTAGACTTGGTACTACTAAAGGTGGAACAGAATTAACATCTTCAGATATAGATACCTCAGCAGGTCCTGGCTATTATTCAGTAACATTTACATCTTCAAAGACTCAACTTGCATATGTAACATGGGCTATAACAATGAATGCTACAGATACTAAAATGACTATTGAGCAAGTTTATATTTTAGATGATGGAATAAATTTAATTAAAGACCAAAGGTTTTATGATCTACCGAGCGATATGATAAAGTTAAAAAGTGTATATGCTAAAGATCAATTAAATAAAAACGGAGAGTATCATGTGATACCTCGATATATAGGGGATCCCCCAAAGGAGATAGATAATGAGTAGAGTAGGAACAAAATCAGGATGGAGTGGAAATTGTGTTGAAACTATTTCTACTGCCACAACATTAAACCCTAGCGATAGTGGTAAAGTATTTTTATGTACTTTTACGCTTACAGATAGTAGCTCAGGGGCTCAAATAATAACAACGCCATTAGCAAGTCAAGAATTAGCAGGATTTAATTGCAAATTTATATTATCTGAGGCTCAAGCAGGTGACGATGCTGAAGAAGATATTGAAATTGGTAATGCTACAGATAATATGGTTGCATTTATAACTGATCCAGGATCTACTGCGGAAAAAGCAACAATGCTTTACAATGCTACGGCATCTTATATACATTTTGATCATACAGGAGCAGCTGGCGATGTAATTGAATTGATATGTGATGGAACACAATGGTATGCATACGGCATGACAGGTGTTGATGGTGGAATGCTTACATCCTAATGGCTACATCTAAACAATATTCATATTATATTGATGGTCGTAGATTAGCAATATTAGAAAAAAATGCAGATACAGGTAGGTGGAATGCTCCTAACTCATCTGTTTCAGCTGCTATTAAACTTGATTATACTGTAGCTCCTGATGATCCTATTGATGAAACTAGTAATATAGATGTTCCTAATTATTTAGCTTTAGCATTAGTAGATTATGTTATGGCTAAAGTATTTGAAGAAAGTGGTGATTTGCAAAGAACTGAATATTATATGAAGAATTTTAAAGGAAAAGTAGGTAAATATGCATCTAGTAGAGTATCAGGGATTAGAGCTGTTATACCTACAGGAACTGCAATAAGATAAGGAGGAAATAATGGGATTTGAAGGTTTAAGAACTTTTACAGGAGATGAAGTAGGAAACTTAGTTATAGGTCAAATGGGATTTGCTGTTCTTGGTGCTACTAATAGTAGTGCAGATGGAACTAATGATGCTGGTACTAAAGGAGCAGTTACTGTTTCTGAAGCTGCAGGAAGAACATTTGTAGCTATAAAATTTATGAAAAATGGAAGTACTAATAAACTTGGATGTGAAGCTATAACATTGTTAGGTGATAATTTAGACTTAGATGATGTTGCTGATGGCGATATTATATATGGACCATTTTCATATGTACAAGGAATTACTGATACAGGTTCTGTTGGTAAATTAATATGCTATTTTGGGAATAGTCAATAATGGCAGTTAATCTATTTGCAAGTGATTATATAGGCATGGCTAATTCTACCCTCAATCAAGCAGGGTGGGATATCTTTTTGCCTAGTGGTCAAATAGCTCCACACTATGCTCCTTCTGGTGCTTATGATACACATTTTTATGAAGGTGATTGGATAGGTGTTAGAGCAGTTGAAGAAACTTGGTTGTTTACTGATGGAGATATTGGTGGCAACAAATTGCAAGATGATGACTTTGAAACATTGATGAAAACTCATGATTGGGATAGCGATAAAGCTTTAGTTAGAATGAGTCCTGGTGACATATTGTATGGTGCATTTAATAAAGTTAAAATATTAGAGGGGTATGCATTAGGAATAAGATCTGCCAAAGCTCCTCCATCAGATGTTATTTATACTAAAGATACTGCAGGTAATTACAATCCATATGACTTCCCAGGATTAGTTGCTAAATATGATATGAGTGGATTAGTATCTAATGCTACTAATGATTATGGAACTGTAGATGGTAGTGGAAATATAACGCTTGTTAAAAATATTAGTGGATGGCAAAATAGATTTAATATAGCATTACCTGATTTAGTTGATCCTTCTGATAGATTAGCATCTCGTGGTGGTGGTGTTCCAAACTTAATAGCAGATGCAGGCACTTCAAATATGAATGTTGCTAATTTTAACGCTCTTACTAAAGATTGGCTTAGTATGGATTATTTTGGAGTTAGTAGCGTAATGAGATTAATGTCTCAAGGAAGTCCTGTTACTTTTGTATTTGTTATGGAAACAGATTTACAAGCAGGAACAGTTTCAGATTGGGAAAGACATTTAGTGTCTTCTGATTTTGGCGCTGGGTTAAGCACTACAGGCAATTTTGCTATAGCACAATGGAAACAACAAAATACTCCACATAATATATGTGAATGGGGAATGACAACTAATGAAGCTTCTGCTTCTTATGTAACGACAGGAGCTAATAGTGGTACTACTACAGGCAGTTATCAAGTTTTTATTATGACAGCTTGGGATCAAAATGACAATTCAGGAAATTGGTATACATCAAGATGTTCTATTTATGAGAACGATCCATTACCAGCAAATAATAAAGTTCATAATCAAAATATATTTACAAGTAATAGAGTTAATGATAATATTGTTGGATTCAATGTTGGAGTTGGCGCACCTAACTTTAGCTTTGGATTGGCTGATGGTACTTGGATGGGGAATGCTGCTAATATAACAACAACAGATTGTTTTGATGGAAAAATTGGAGAGATATTAATATATAATAAGCCTATGTCATTATTTGAGAGAACAAACACAATAAATTATTTAAAGAATAAGTGGGAAATATAATTTCTCATAATAATAAAAACAATAAAGGAGAATAAAATGGCTGAAAAAGATTATGAAGGTCAAGAAGAAAGTGGCAGTGGTGGCGGTGGTAGCAAACCAAATGTTGCTAATTTAGGTAGTCTTCCTGTATTTGGTAAATCTGCTAAAGCAGTAAAAGGTGCTAAAAGAGCATCTAAAGCAGTAAGAGGAAGATCAATGAAAGTTGCACCTAAAGGGTCAAGTGCTAAAAAAGCTTACAAAGCTCCATCTAAAGGTGGAAAAGGTGGAAAAGGTAAGCCTTAATGAAAGAATCTATTAAAAAAATTATAGAATGGACTTTAAACTATATGGATATGCACTCTGAAGAAGCTTGTGATCTAATATTTAGAACAGGAATGGCTGAAACAGGGTATAGACATTTAGAGCAAATTAAGGGTCCTGCTATAGGATTCTTTCAAGTAGAACCTGATACCATGCATGATATTATTGATAACTATGTAAACTATAGACCTGAAATAAAAACAAGGTTATATGCATTAGGTTATGATGATACTAATTCTGTAGAAAGAACAATGAGTAATATTGCATTACAAGTTGCATTTTGCAGATTAAGTTACCGAAGAGATAAACATGCTATACCTAAAGATATAGAAGGTCAAGCTGCTTATTGGAAGCGTGTATATAATACTGAGCTTGGTAAAGGTACTGTAAAGCATTTTTTAGAGGCGAATAATGCCTAAAAGTGCAAATCAAAAAATAGCAGAAGACCTTTCCTATTTAAAGGGGAAGGTCGAATCTGCTGAAGAGAGTGCAAAAGATCATAGAGAATGGGAAATTTCTCAAATGAAAGAAATTAAGAATTATTTAAAAGAACAGAATGGTAGAATAGGTAAAACTGAAGTTACTTTGGGATGGTTTAAAGGTATAACTGCTATGTTTTCTATTATTATAAGCTATATATTTAAAAGAACTTTATAGGAGGTTATTATGGCAGGGAAAAAATATTGGTCAGCGAATTATCCTGACAAATCAATGGATAAACAAGCAGCTGCGTCTGCTAGTAATTTTTTATCTAATAAAGATGGTGTTGATAGAATAAATGAATTGGGAATAGCATTGCAAGATAGTATGCAAGTAAGAGCTGAAAAAGCAAACACTCTCCTTACTACTGAGAAATCAGAAATAGACATAGAAGGATTACAAGCTCAAGAATTGGTAGTAAGAATAGCTGAAATTTTAATAGAACAAGGTTTAGCTTTCCAAACTGAAAATATAGAATAGGAGATGAATAAAAATGGATAGTATAAGATATAGATTTACACATGGTCAACATTCAGGATTTAGTTTCCCATTTTCAGATAGAAAATATGCAAAAAGAGTATGGACATTAGATGAAATTGATGCTGTTTTTGATAGAAAATTAGGTAATATTATAGCTCAAGGCGAAGCAGCTACTAAAATAAATGGGGTATGGTATGGATCTTTAGCATCATCAGGATTTAAAACTCATCAAGGTGCATGGGTTGAATTAGCAGAAGGTAATGAACAGGAAGATTGGGTTGTAGATGTTGATTGGATAACACAAAAAATAAATGATGGGCGTACATTTTATAAGTATGAATTTCAAGATTTTAGTCAAGATTTTAATATAGGTAGATATAATAATTTATTAGGATATCCCTACTTTGAAGCAGGTGTTGCAATGGATGCAGGGGGTGGAGCTGAAGCTAATGTACTTACAGATCCTGATGGAAGAAATATAAAAGCTATTATAAAAGCTCCTAATCTATATAATTCTGCTGCTCAATCAGGGGCATATGTAGAAACTAATACACCTAAATGGGCAGGAAGCTATCAAGCTCACCCAGGAAGTGCTGCTTGGGTTAATTTTACTGCATATTCTGATAATACAGATAGAAATAAAGTTGAGACTGTTTGGAAACATCCTACTACAACTGCATCTGCTAGTTATCCATCTTCTCGTGGAGAAGGTGAACCATGGTATCAAGGTAAAACTTCAAATACTCAAACATCTATTTGGCTTAGAACTCCTGATTTTGGAGGCTATGGAATAAGAAATGTTGAAGGAAAGCAACTTATGACTGAAGAATTTGCTGCATTAGGACCTCAAGGTAATGATTATAAGGTTCCTAAACCTATAGTAGTAATGGGAGCATATTGCAATCAACAACCTCAAATAGATATAAGTGATAATTCGACAGGAGTTTTAGATACTCTTAAACTTAAACAGCATTCAGTAAATACTACTGGAGGTAGTGCTGACCATATTCATTCTTTTACTTCTTTATTTGGTACATATCATTTTACTATAGACATTACAAGTACAGGCACAGGTCATAATATTCCTGAATACCCTTGCATGGGTACTAAAGATGCTAGTGGTGCTTCAACTGGTGGTACTGATAATGCAGGTACAGGATCTGGATATTTATATATTACAGGTATAAAATTAGCAAGTTCTCATTGGGCTTATGGAACAGTTCCTGATAATATATGGACAGGTGGAATAGGTTTGAAACGGTTCGAAAGAACAAGCGATGAAAGAATGAAGATATATTTTAATCAAGATATGAATAATGAAATTAACAATCCTTTTTCAGGGTTTGGATTAGATATTAGTGCTATGAAATATACTTTTGTACCAATGGGATTTGATCTAGGAAGAGGTACTGATTATGCGAATCATAGTATACCTCAATTTGCATTAAATCAAGGTGGTGGATCTGCTACATTACCTACTGATATGAATCAAGCTAATAATTTAAATAAACATTTATTAAATTCATCAGTTGGTATTAAAGATTATGACCCTGAAGAAACCTCCGAACACTCAGGTTGGGCTTGTGGTTCTAAAGGGTTGTTAATGCATCTAATTGGTGGCAATGATAATGGTATAGATGGTGCATTTAATGGAGGGGCTAACTTTCATACAGGTACTCCTGTAATGACTATAACTGATACTCCAAGATTTATGTCTTGTGGAGATAATGTTCCACTTAATAATTTTATTCAAGGGGGATCGGCAGTAGAAACTATGAGATTCAATCAATCAAGTACTTCAACTAGTGGAATGATGTCTTTTAACTCTGACTTGATATATACAACTTATAAAGGTGCTAAAATTAAGTTTAGGGTATACGATCCATATACTAGTGCTTGGTATTCTGCTAAATTTGTAGATGGAAATGGAGCTGATATAACACCACCTAGATATATACCATATGCTGGATTAGAAGCTGATAGGATTACTTATGGATGGAATAATAATTGGACTTGGGCACCATATAATGGTAATTATATATGGGCTTATCCTAAAGAAGGAGATGCAGGTAATGTAGGGTTGCAATTAATTGCAATAGATAAAGATAATTAAAACGGAGGGTTATGCCTAAAATACATAAAGGTGTTGTACAAAGAGCAATAGTAACACCTGATAAGCATTTTCCATTAGCTGACAAAAAAGCTATTAATGTTGTTTGTAAAGCTATAGAATTTGTTAAGCCTGATACCTATATAGATTTAGGTGATACAGGGGAATGGGAACTTTTTAGTAATCATTATTGGAAGAATAAAGAAAAGCCACCATTAGAAGTTTTGATACCGATGTTAAATAAAGAGGTAAAAAAAGTTAACAAAGGTATGAATATTATAGATAAGTCTTTAGATAAAATTGGATGTAAAGAAAGGCATTTTATACAAGGGAATCACGAGTTGTGGTTAGATAACTTTGTTAATAAACATCCTTATTTGCCATCCTTTATGACAGAAAAGGCTTTGAAGTTAGATGAAAGAGGATACACATATTGGAAATATGTATCTACTAAAAAACTAAAGATAGGCAAATTAAATTTTACACATGGAGATTATGTCCCCATACATCATGCTAAGAAGCATTTAGCATCATATAAAGAAAATATAATATATGGACATACACATGATCTTCAGAGATTTACCGAGACAGGATTAGGAGGCACACAGTCAGCATGGAGTTTGGGATGCTTAAAAGATATGAGTGCTGAAAGTAATTCATGGCTTAAAGGTAATTTGCATAATTGGAATCATGCATTTGCAATTGTTGATTGGTTTAAAAATGGTGATTTTAAAGTAGAAGTTGTAGAGATAATTAAAGGAAGAACAAGCTTATGGGGGGAAGTTATAGATGGCACAACTAAGTAAAGAAGAGATAGCTAAAAAGAAAAAAGAAAGAGCTGCTGCTAAGCGTTTAATGATAGACAAGTTAAGGTTTTGGGTTGGTGTATTTAGTGTGCCTACAATCTTAATTATGGCTTGTATGCTTATTGGAGCTGCATATTATCTTGGTGAGTCTCAATTAGCTGTAGTAACAGGTCTTATTTCGACCATAACGATAGGTTTAATCAATGTTCTCAATGGAATGGTAGTACCACCTGCTCCAGAAGATCCATTAGCTGTGGTGGCTAAAGATTTAGTTCATCACTTACAGGATCAATCTGCTAAAGATATGGAAGTATCTATGGATAGAAACAAAATTAAGATTGGTGGTAATGGTGTTAAAATGGAATCAACAACACCTGAAGATCCTGTATGGGGAGATGATGTGCCTTTGACTAAAAAGAAAAAAGGTAGAAAGTAATGTTAACTCATTTTATAGTCATATTAGTAGGATTAGGTATTGGAGAATATGCTAATTGTAAATACCCTAGAGTAGAAGAAGGCTATAGTAGTGAGGGTTTTGTTTGTAATTGGGAAGAGGATGACTTTTATAAAGTCAATGATGAGTATTTATTATTGCCTGTAGATTCTACTGATAATTGTTTTGAAGAGAAGTCTAGAGAAAACTATTGGAAAAATAAATAATGGATATTATATTAGCATTTGCCAAATCTATATTTATTACTATCCCTATAATGATAGTGTGGATAGCTATTAAGATAAAATGGAAAGATTGGCAAGACAATGGAAGATAGAGAACTAAGAATTGAGACTCCTGTAGGAACAGTAGTTAGTGATAGTGGCAATCATTTGGTAGATTTTTTATCAGTAGTAGGGATTATAGTTATATTCTTCTTCTTTAAAAAAATAGCTAAATGAATGAGCAAGTATTAATAATAATTTTAGCAATAGCATTGCATATAATAATAGATAAATTATCAGATAATTATATATGTCCTGATTATTGCAAAGTAGAACATAAACATAATTTTAAACAAATAGGAGAGTAATATGTTAGAAATGATAGCAGCAAAATTAACAGGTCAAGCAGTTGCAGTTGCAGGTGGAGGAATTGCAGTTGTTGTAGCAGGATGGGCTTTAAAGAAAATGCCTAACGATAGAATCAAAGCTAAAGTAGGCTATTGGATGTATGGTGCTGGAGTAACTGTAACTCTTGGCTTAGCAAAATGGAAATATACTAAATCTATATGGAATAAAGTAGTAGAGCCTTATGTCATTGATTTGATTGACAATGTAATAGTTACAGGTCTATCAAAATTCATTGAAGGTATGAGATCAGATAATGCCTAAAGAAAGTCTTATAATAAAAGATTTTTCAGGTGGATTAAATACTGAATCTGCTTTTTCAGACATAGAAGATAATCAATGTTCTGATGTGAATAACATGTCTTTCAGAAAGTCTGGTAGATTAATAGTTATGAATGCAGATAAAGATTATGATCCTTCAGGAGGTGCTGCTACTGTAACATTAGGAGCTATAACTGATCCTGGCTCAGGGTTATATTCATTTATATCCAATTATGATAATGCAAACAACTATCATGCTGATGGATTTGAATGGTGGCTAGGAGTAAATAGAAATAAAATAGTATTTCATATAGTAAAAATAGCTGATGGGACAGTTGCTACAGGAGATTTATCTACAATAAATAGTGTATCTTCATATACTATAAGACCTATATTTCAAATGCATGATAGTGGTTTAAGAATAGTAGACACTACATGGGATGCTAATAGTACTAATAAATGGTATGGTCATATTAATAGAACATTATTTAAAGATGCTACTCCAATAGCTATATCAGGATGGTTTGATGAAAATCTTGAGTTGTCAGCCCCTATAGTCGCAAGTGGAACTACAGACGGAACTGTATATAATGCTGATATTGCTACGGTAAGAAATGAACAAATAACTTTAGATGTAATAAAAACAGATGGTGCTGAATTTGGGTGGCTATCTGAATGGGGTACAACTAAAATAGGGATATCTTTTGTTTACGATGGATATCAAGAAACTAAAGTAGTTAATTGGCAAAGCATAACAATGACTTCGGATGATAATTCTAAAATTGCATTTTCAACAAAAATAGATACTAGAGCTTCATCAGGATATGATGTTTGGAATAAAAGATTAACAGGCTATAATATATATTGGACTCAAGGTGATGAGCCTTGGTGGTTATTAAATCAAGTTAGTTTGGAAAACGGAGTAAGAGAACCTGGTGGAGATTGGGAAGGATGGGTAGATGTAGCTACTGCTCAATACACTACTACTGCATCTCCTGCTTCTGCTAATGCTATGTATTGGGAAGAACCTCCAAGAGCTGTTACTTGGGAATCTATGAATGGTTATGGTATTGAAGAAAAAAATTCAGCTACATATAAAACTTCTGTAATTGCTAATGGAAGACAATATATAGGTAATGTAAGAACTCAATTAGATGATGGTGATGGTACATGGACAGCAGGTAATTCTTATCCTGATAGAATGCTTAAATCAGCTCCTAATACTATAGATGTATTTCCTGAATTAAATAAAATAGATATAGCTGTAAATGATGGAGATGAAATTGTAAGTTTAAAAACATATGGAGATAGGTTATTTCAATTTAAGAAAAGATCATTATATATAGTTAACTTGTCTAAAGATTTTGAATATTTAGAAGCATCATATAAAGATGTGGGTATTGCTAATGAAAATGCAGTATTTGTTAACGATAGAGGAGTTTTTTGGATTAATAAATCAGGGTTATTTTATTTTGATGGTGAAAGCGTAACTAATGAAATACAAGGCAAAATTGATGCTATACAATGGAAAAATCAAATAGATAGTACATCTACTTTGGGTTATGATGCTTATTTAAAAAATATAGTTATATTTAACGATCCTACATGGGAAAATGCAAGTGAAGTATTATGGATGTTTAATGTAGGTACAAAAACATTTACAAAAGGTGAAAGTAGGATTACCCCTGGCAAAATAACTAATGTATTATTAAGTCCAAGAAATGATATGGTATGGGGAAACTATACAGCCGCTGATGAGCATTTTAGTAGATTCCAAAGTTTAAGTGGTAGTCAAGGGTCTCAACATGTGTTTATATATTTATATTTAACTTCTGCTACAGGATATTCCAATGGAGATCCTATTATACCTGCTGCTAGTATACTTCAATTAAAAGAATCTGTATCAGGAGCTACTGCTAGTATAACTACAGGTGCAAATTTTGGAACATATAGTTCTAGTGGTCAAGCAGGTAATCATGTAGTAACTTCAGGTTGGAATACAGGTATAGGCGATACAACTCATGGAGAGTATTTTGCAGCTGCTAGAACTTTATTTACTGAATATCATTTAACTACTATTCCTGATTATGGAATAACATTTTCTTCTAATGAAATAACTTATACTTATCCACATCCTAATACTAATAATGCTCCTGCATTAGCAAATTTTACAGGAAGATTTAATTTAAGAAGAACAAAGCAGAATGGAGATCAAGCTTTAGTATATCCTTTACAAGCAGGTGTTGTCTATACATTAAAAATAACATTTGCAAATGTAAGTGGGAATCCTACATTCCATGTGGATTTAGCATCTGGCTCTTGGACTAAAGAAGGTTATGGCAGCGAATGGTTGCCTATTACTTGTGCTAATGGAACACAAACAGTTACAGGTTTAATAGCTCCTAGTAGCGATCCAAGTGATGTATTGAATGCACCTAAATTTGCATTTAATTATGGTATTAGACCTTATGATTCTGAAGGTAACCTCGATTTAACTGTAGATGCTGACCACCATAGTGATACAGCAAAAATTACAGCAATAGAAATTATAGAAGAGCAAGATCCTTCATTAACTACTGATCAAGATTGGTTTCAAGAATGGACTGAACACATTAATAGTTTTGCAGGTAATGCCACATGGGCTGAAGGTGATATTAATACAATGGTATTTTTAGCTAATTCAAATACAGTTAATGGCAATATAATTCAAGAATATATAATGGTGTTAAAAAATAATGCCTATCCTACTAAAAAAATTGATGGAGATATGAATTTACCTACAGGATATGTTCAAGATATTGCAAAATGGACAGGAGGTGAACCTAAAATATTTGCTCCTACAGGAGACAATCATGGATCAGCTTCAAGTCAAGAAGTAGGGTTTGAATCTTTAAATACTGATCAAATAGATTATTTAACAGTAAATAGAGGTGGATGTGTTACACCTAAAACTGATGATAATGTCCATTTTACTCCTAGCGTTGTTAATCAAAATAAAATTAGACATGAATATACACATATAACAGGTCAAGGAGTTAGTGCTTATACATACCCAAATAAACAGAATGATGATCCATATACAGGATTAAATGATTATAATCAAATGGTAGCATATCAATTAATGATTAAAGGGAATGCATTAGCTACTGCTGGCACATTACCTGGCTATTCAGTTAGTGATGATTTTAAAACAGGTGTAGGTAAAATATCTATACAAACAGCAGGTTCTTCTACTGTTACATTAACAACAGAAGGTATTGGCGATAATATGGGAATATTATGCACAGGAGGAAATGGTACTAACTTTAGAATGGGTGGAAAATTTCAAGCAGGTTCAGGTTTAGTAGAAGCTTGGATAGTAAATCCTGGCGCAGGATATAATATTAATGATGTTTTAGATGTAGTCTATCCAGGTACAACAGGATGTCAAATTAAAGTTACTCATCATCAAGCTATAGTTGATTTAGAAATAGCTGCTGGTGGATCAGGCAATTCAGTTGGTCATGAACTAGCTGATGGGAGTGGAACTGTAATTGGGGAAATTACTGCAGTATCAACAGGAGCTATAACTTCTGTAAAAATATTGCATCCATTTGGAGATGGTCATACAGGATATTCAGCAGACTTTGCATGTACATTTCCTGATGGTGGCTCTGGTACAGTTAATGCTAAAGTAGGAAGTAATGTTGGTAAGCATACACTAGCTAAATCTGCCTATAATTTTGATATAGATGCTCCTTTAAATACTGATGGTGTTTCACTTGAAGAGTTTAAGACATTATCCTTCACTCAAGGATTAGTAGTATTGAAAACTATGGAAGAAACTCCATCTGATTTTTCTTCTACATATGGTCAGTCTACTTTGTTATGGAGAAGTAAGGAAATAGATTTTGGCGATCCATCTACTAAAAAGAATTTTATTAAATTATATGTAACCTCTAAAAGTGATGGTATAGAAGATGGTGGTATTATATGGAAATATTCTATAGATGGTGAAATAGATAATATGCATAATTTAACAGGAACTATGAATTTTTCAACTCAATTTCGTAGAAATGAATTTACTCCAAATGTTATAGCAAGTGATTTTGTTAAAGGTATTAATACTATTCAATTTCATATGTTTTTAGAAAATGTTCAAGATGTATTATTGCTTAGAGATTTAGATCATGTAAGGGAAACTAATCCTACTGGTGAACCTGCTAATACAGAAACTGTAATTATAAATGGTGAGACATATACATGGAAAACATCATTATCTGGATCAGGAGATTTATTAATAGCTACAGGTGGAACTGCTGCTACTCGCAGAGCAACTAATAGAACCACTTTAAAAGATGCAATAAATGGACAAGCAAAAACTAATGCAAATGTCCATGATGACACTCCTCCTGCTCCTGGAGTAACTGCTTCAGTAGTGAGTTCAGGTAGTGCGACAGGAATATATATAACATCTATTAATCCAGGCTTAGAAAATTCTATTCAATATAGTGGTACTGCATTAGGTACAGGTGGAAGTGATGCATGGAATCCTATAGATCATGTAACTCCATCTTCAGGAGTATTAAAAAAAGAACTTGAAATAAACGATATTACTATAGTGTATAGAAGACAAGGTCCTAGATAATGAGACAAAGAAGTTTAAATCACACTAAAAGTAGAAGGTTATCAGGTAGATCGCAAGGAGCCCCTAATAGATCTGAAGGTTTTGATGGTGATATAGTAGTAAGAGATAGTAGAAAAGGTCCTTCTCTTTATATTAAGCATAATAATGTATGGTACAAAACTTTATTAAGTACTGCTGAATCTGAAAATAAAATACCAGGAACTAATAGATCTTTAGATGAAATGTGCTTTACTGATAGTTTCCCTCCTTTAAAAGATGCAGCTACATTCAAAGCTGTACAAATGTCTAATTCATCTGCAGGTGCTACATTGCAAGTCAATTTTGAATTAGGTAATAAAGTTTGGATTGAAGTTACAGCAAATACTACTCTTGAGTTAAGACCTCCGAGAAATAGTTCTAAAGGCGACAATCAAGGATTAGCATCTAATTTATTATTAGTAGTTAGTCATAACAACCCTGCATCTTTTGCAATTAAAGGTAAGTTACAAAATGGTAGTATTCCTGGCGTTGGTACACATGGCATAAGATGGATGAATGGTGGAGGATTTCCTGCTTTGACATCATCTACTGCAATAGAAGTTTATACATTCTTATATATATCAAATAATTCAGGTACTGAGCATTGGCTTGGTGCGAAAATGGCAGACTTTCAATAATGGAATATACTCCAATAACAAGAAATACAGAAAAGGTTGTTAATGACCAAGGCGTTACAAGTTATCGTGCATATAGTTCTGCTAACCCAAAATATTATAAGAACGACAAAAATATATTTTTACCAATAGGATCTGACATTAAAGAGACTTCTTCAAGTATAGGTAATATTTTATTAAAAGATGAGAGCGTAATAAGTATAGGGACAAGAAAAGATTCAAATCCTTCTAAGTATTTAGGAATGAGACCTGATAGCAATCAGCATCTTGGCTCAGAACAAATGGAATTTAGTATAGAAGAGATAATTATCAATGGAGATAATCAAGATATAGACTTGACAAAGAATGATGTTGTAGATTCGACTATTACTGATTTAGGAAATGTTGTAGTCGAGAACTCAAGAAATTACTTAAGACAGCTTGTAAAAGCTCCTGATAATTTAACCGACTTTAAAATTACATTTAAAATACATATTAGAGGGATGACTTTACTTAATAGTGTAAACAATGATGGAAAAGTTAATAAGGATAGTAGGAATAGATTTCATTTTATAACTCACGAAGGAAGACATTTTATAATAGATATCCCTCAATTATTAGATAAAGACTTTAATAGACTAACATCTTGGTTAGATCATTCTATGACTAATAACGGTGATGGTACATATACTTATATAAAATTTCCACTTGATTACCAAAAAGAAGTTGGATTCCATGAAGATACTAAGTATATTGACGCTGTAACATCATGGTCTGCATTAAAAGATGGATATATTCAAGGAAATAAAAAAGTTATAACTGCATGTGTTTCTCCAACATATTCAGATCATTACTTGATGAGACATAATATTAGTTTGGGTGGATATGCAGGCTCAGGATTTAGCATTCATGACACAAGTACAAGTGTTGCAGATTTTTGCTATACTGCTATATTACCTAGCTTTGGAGGCTTTATATCTATACCTGATTTATATTATACTAGAGGTTATACCTTCTTTGATTTAAGACCATTTACAGGGTCATTGCAATCAGGAGATACATGCTCTATTAATTTTTATATTCATTCTGCATTATCTACATCAGGAACATCAGGTACACATGCATCAGGAGTTGCCGATGATATTATTATAAGACCTTTTTACAATGCATCTGTAGGTACTAAAAAGCATGTTACTTATAACTACTCATTGCAAAATAGCTCAAGTGGAGGTACTGCTTCTGATGACTATATATCTTTTGAAGGGTATGCATCAGGATCAAGCTGTACTACTCAAGCTTGGGATGCAGCAAGTAGAGTTTATCAAGGTCAGTCATCTTTAAACTCTTGGTGGTCTACAGGTAATATGGCTTATAATAGCGTAGCAGGTAATTTTATAAATACTCAATTAGCATATACAGGAGGCGATGCTAAATATAAATGGGCTTCATTTACATATTTAACAAATCAAGATGAAATAGATCATTCTGCTACTGCATTTAATCAAAAAAGTAGAAAAAGAGGTTATTATGGTGGTAGTGGGTATGAACCATATTTAGAATTAACAAGTAGCAATGTAACTACTATAACTAATTACGGATCACCAACAAATAATCCGTCTTTTTTTCAGTCACATTTTTAGGTAAAAGTTTTGTATATTATTATGACGGAATCTACATATATTAATGAAGGAGGCGATTATGCCAGAAGCTAACGAAAATCAACAACAAGGATATAAACCGTTTGGTATGATCCAAGCTACAGGGGAGGCATACTCTGTAAAGAAAGCTATGGATGAATGGTATCAAGAACAAGCAGATATTCAAGAAGATGTTGGATGGTGGGAAACTGTTGGTTCTACATTAGGAGGACTATTTGGTCCTGCCGCTGCTTCAGCTATATTAGGTACTACATTAGGTCCTGTAGGTATTGCATTAGCAGCTGGTGGAGGTGCTTATCTTGGTGGTCAAACTGCAGGAGCTGTTGCAGAAGGCTCAACAATAGGCTATGGATATGATCCTGATTATGATCCTAAAAGTACTATGGATTGGTATCAAGGAAGACAAAGTAAATATGAATCTAATTTAGATAGTAGAGAAGAAGCTATGGATGATGCATTATTAAGAAGCTCTATTATGACAGGAGCAGGTGCTGGTATGAAAAATATATATCATTCTATGAGCGCAGCAGGAGGCGATCTTACATTATCAGAAGCTTTATTTGGTTCTACTCCTGAAGGAGGATGGGAAAGTGCTGAAAGATTTACTAGACCTGTAAGCGCAGTTATAAGAGGTGCAGATGAAGCTACTCCTATAGGGTACGGTTCAAGTACATTTAATACTGAAGGTGTAATGCAACCACCTTCAAAACAAGCTAATATTTGGGATGCAGAAAATTGGTGGGAAGGAACTAGGAACCCTGGAGGTCAAGGATTTATAGAAGGAAGAAAAGCAATTTCTAGTCAATATATGCCATGGGCTAATATAAGCGAAGAAGATTTAGCTAAATTTAATCCTAATGAATGGATGCAAAAGATATTTCCAAATCAAAAAAGAGGTGGAGATAATACAGGACTATTTCCATCAATTCAATCTCCAAAAATAGCAACACAATTAAAGAAGGGGTAGATTGTCCCAGGAGGTAATAATTCAGGAATAATAGGTGATGATTTTAACCTAGGTGGCAACGCAGGAGGGACAATTGAATTTGGTCTTAATGTAGATACTATAATCACTCCAGAGGGTGAGCAGTATGATGAGTTTTTAGAAGAATTAGATAACAGTATGGGTATTTATTACCCAGACTTAATACAGGAAGGGAGTTGGTCTGTCGGATACGAAAATTTATGGGACATGGTCCAAAAATCAGAAAATGATTTTAATACTTTTTTAAGTGGCATAGAATATACAGATGATGAAGGTGATATCCACAGCTTTGCTGGTATGGAAGGTATATTACAAGCATATGACCCTATGCAAGAACAAGAAAGAAGAAAGCAACAAGGTTTATCTGCTATGAATAGACAGAATGATGTTCTTACTGAATTAAGTGCATTGAATAAATTAGACACAGGATTTGCAAGTCCTGCTGGTGAAATAGCAAGAGCAAGAGATAAAGTTATAGGTAATCAAATGTCTGCTTCTACACAAGAAACTGCTAAAGCTAGAGATGATATAATGGGTTACATGCAAGATTGGGAAAGAAGATTTAAATCAGATGCACTTGCTGTATTAGGTCTTCAATACGGATAAGGAGTAAAATATGAGTGATTTTGACTATAGCTATAAGGCTGCAAATGCTATTATGGAAAGCTTTGAGAATCTAAAGAAACTAGAATTAGATATTGAAGCTGATCATGTAAATAAATCTTTTAAGTCTACTCAAACTGAGTTACAGAATTTAAATAAAATCTTACAAAATGATCCATTTGAAGCTTTAAATAATATTAATCAATTGAATGCTACTATACAAGAAAAGCTAAATCAAAAGAATATGTATGGTCAGAATTATGTTATAAGAGAGGATCATACTAGAAAATATTTAGAAAATACAAGCAATGTATTAAATAGTCTATCTAGTAGCATTACAAAAGCTCAGAACTTTAAAGATGAATTGGATATAACATTTGAAGCATTAAGAGACAATGCAGAGAAAGTTTCTGAAGGAGATTTTACAGGAGTAGATAATGCTCAAGAAATGCTAAATAATTTGTACAAAATGAATGAACAACATGCAGATGCTATTTATTCTTGGGCTACTCAATCTCAAAAACAATTATACAATCAAGGTCGTGAATGGAACAATTATCATCAAATGGCGAGAGAATTTGAAAGGTACGATTCAGATCCTGAAACTCCAGGAGTTCAAGCTAAGGCTCCTGCTACTATATATTTACCAAATCCATATGATAGAAAAAATCCAATACCAGTAAATATTGACAATATATATGAAGAAACTTATGGCAAATTAAAGCCATTTGAACAAATGTTTGAAGGTGCATTAAGAGTTGGTGATGAAGATGGTAGAACAGGTCTTAATACTCAAACAAATGAAAATTATATACATAGAGCTTGGAATCAATTTAGTTATCAAGATGGTCCTAATCCTGAAAATGAAAAGAGTATTAGAAAAGAATATTTAAATAGAGTTCCTGATTATTCTGATATGGTTAAAGAGATGCAAGGCGAAATGCTTGATATAAAAGATCAGGTATTAGAATCTTTAGAAGCATTAAAAACTACAGGAAAAATTGATGAAGGTAGTGACTTACAAAGATGGTTAAATATATCTGAAGTTATGGCTGCTGGTGATTTAAATAAAAATGCTCAAGGATTTAGAGATTTACCTGAAGATGTTCAAAACTTTTTAGAATCAATGACAGCTTCTGATTTTTATAACTCTCCATATATAGGAGATATTAGAATGCCTATAGATGGTACTAATCAAGACTTTAGAGATGTTATGGCTGCTAATATATTAAATTCTATGTCAATGGCAGGAGGATATAATCCTTCATATTGGTATGGAGATATAATGAAAGATGCAAATGGAAATACTATATACGATACTAATACCGAAAGCGAAACATATGGTGAGCCTATGATGGAAGTATCTTTTGCACAACCTGGTATAGTTCAAAGATATAAGGATGAATACTATACTAATATTGGCAAAGATTATATGTCTGAAACAGTTAAGAGTGATCAAGAAGCATTAAATAATTTTTTCCTCGAATCTATAGATAAAGATTCTGATGATGATGATCAAATATATACATCTAGCTTTGCCCAAACAATAAAAGATAAAACAGGTAAACAAGGATTAAGAAAGATATATGATCCTAATTTAAAGACAGGTAATAATTTAATATCTGTTAAAGAAGGACTGTTTCAAATAGAAGATATATTGCATGATTATTTTGTTGATATAATGGGTACAACTGAATATGAAGGCTACATGGGCGATCAATTTTGGCAATCAGATTTAATGAAACCTAATAAAAATATAATAAGTAGTAACTTTATGCCATCTCCTATGGAACTAGAAAGCCATAATAGATGGAGTAATTTTATTAATGGTCTTATGAATAAAATGATATCAGGAAATGAAGGAAGATTTGAAGAATTGAGGTCTCAAGTTACAGGAGAAGGTGCATTTGATATTGGTGAATTTAAAATACCTTTTACAGAAAGTTACAGATGGGGTCCTGGTTGGGGTGAAGGTGGAAAAGAAAAAAATACATGGAGAGCAGTACAAGACTTGATGAAGCAACATCAAAATTTGTATGCATATATATATCAAAATCCTCATCCTGAAGCACCAAATTTCGCTGCTCAAATGGATATAGTATCTGGAGATGTATTAGAAAAAAGAGAGAAAATTTTACAAGATGAAGGATTATTTGGCAAAAATATGGTAAAGGCTCTTATAAAAGAAGGATGGTCTGTTGATGATATATTGAGAATAGATAAGCATGGTTATTACCATAAAGCTTATGATGATATAATGAGTAATTACAATGATCGCATGGAAGTTATAAATAGAAACAATCCTTTCCCTGATCCAATGCTGATGACAAAATAATGAGTAATAGAAGATATATAAAAACTCCAAGAGATCGAGCTTTTGAAGAAATATCAAAGCTAAGAGCTATAGATGATAGAAAAAAAGCTATACAGTCATCTGATATACCTGATATATCATTTGCAGATGCTTTATGGCAACCTTTAAAAATGAGCTTAACTACTACTTTTGGTGGTCTTCCTGAATTTATGGGAGGTAGTGGTGAGTTTATGACTCCTGTATTAGGAGCTGGATTCTCAGCAGCTAAAGAAGGTATTGAATTTCTTGGCGATGCAAGTATCCCTGAATATGCAAGGACAGTTGAATATCAAAAACACGCAGGGGTTCGTGATCCAAAACAATTAGAAAATCCATTTCAATTCTTAATAGATCCATTAAATGAACTTGCTAAAGATTACTCAGCAAGAGCTTCATTGCATTCAGATTTCCTTGAAAAAGATTCAGACTTCATGGCATATGCTAATTGGAAACAACAACAGCCATTAAATGCATGGAATGTGTTTGATCCTAATCAAATAGCTAATGCAGTAGGTCAAGGATTAGCAAGTATGGGAGTTGGTGGAATAGCAGCTCTTGGTACATTCGCAGCAACTAAAAACCCTGTAGCATCTGCAAAGGCTTTTGGTTATGTAGCAGGTAGTATGGAAGGCATAGGAGAATTTAGAGAAACTTATGATTACTATGTATCTCCAAGAGAAGAGGGTGGTCTTGGTATGGATGAAGAAGATGCAAGAGATGTTGCTACAAAAACAGGTTTAACATACTTAGTTGCATCGTATTTTCTTGAAAAAGGTCCTATTAAAGGGATTACTAATAGATATAGAAATAAAGTATTAGAAGGTAGGCTTAAAAAGAAATTGTTTAACAAAACAAATAAGTCTACTATGGATTATGTAACAAGATTAGATAAAAAGTTTCCTGGCATATATGAACACATAAATCGATCTAAGGAATCATCAAATTGGAAAAGATTTATATGGGATGATTTAACTGTAGGTTCTGCATCTGAGGGAGCTACCGAAGGCTTACAAACTGTAGCCCAAAGCTTGATTCAAGCAGGGTTTAGAGATACAGTTGAGCCTACTACATTTACAGAAAGATTAGCTCAATTTTTTGATTCTCAGGAACTTATAGAAAGTGTATATGGTGGAGCTATATTTGGTGGTGGATTAAGTGGTACTATGGGTGGTGTAGGTTTTGCAAAAGCAAGGAGAGAAGGATTAGACTATGGTGGTCCTGACCTACAAAGAAAAGTTCTTGAAAGAATAGCTGAAGATGAAAATATTGGAGATCAAGATTTTGCCATAGCTGAGAATACTATTAAAAATCAAGATGATTACATACTATCTTTAGTGAATGAGAATTTTTCTATTGAAGGTATAGGAGAAGCTACTAGGAGTGATACTAATAGAGATTTTGAATTAAGTGCAACTGAAATGGAAAAAGATTCTCCATTAGGCAAGATTATATTAGGAGACAAGAATAAAACTACTACTAAAAAACTTTATAACTTGTGGGAAAAGAATGGTAAGAATTATGATTTTTTAAATAATTTACCTGATGATGCACAAAGCATAGTTAAAGATCTTATAGGTGAAGAAGTTAAAAGCAATCTTAAGAATAAGATTAGAAATAAAAAAAGTAGAAAGAATTTAAATGTATCTTTTGATCAATCTTCAGACTTAAATAATAAGATAGATAGCTTACCTAATGAAATTATCGAACAAGCTTTAGAAGATGGTAATGCAGATATAATAAATAAATATTTAGAGAATGTTAATTTATCTCTTGACAATGCTCAAAAAAGACAGCTTGATAATGTTATTGGAGTAGATCCTTCAGGTAAAGTAGTTACAGAAGTTGATATTAATAAAAATATATCAGATGCAACTAATAAAGCTATAAATGAAGCTGTTAATAAAATGACTCCTGCTGAATTTAAGAAAGAGTTGAAAATTACTCCTAACATGGAAGCTATTAATCAATTAACATCAGAGAATTTAACTGCATTAGTTAATAGTGCAAAGGCATTAAAAGACCTTAATTTAGATATGGATGGCAATCAAGTATTAAATACTAAAGCTAATGTACAGCGTATATATGAAGCATTAGTTCCTAAAAGTAAAAGAACTATATCTAATAGGCAAGTAACTGCTGATCAATCATTCGTTGCTAGTGGAGACACAGAAATTGCAAGTGGTAAAATTCAAGCAGAAATACAAGAGTTATTAAAAGATCCTGTATTTAATTCAGGTATAGGTTCTGAAATAAAAGCTCAATTTAATGATCCTATGAATAATATAACTGATAGCGAAGCTAAGGCAGAAGCATTTAAGCAACAGTTATTAGACTTTATAGATAAGTATAAAGGTCAAGCAACAGGATCAGGACTTGATCAATTAAAACAAGATGCATTAGATGCAGCTAAAGACACTCGAAGACCTGAAGAGGTATTTGATGTATTTGATGAAAAAGAAACATCACCTCCTGCTAATGAAGGAGCAGTTAAACAGATACAGAATGAAATTAATGATATTGATACACAGTTAAAGAAAGACTTGTCTAATGAAGAGAGGTCTAAATTAGAAAAAGAAAAAGATGGATTAGAGCAAATGAAAGCTGATGCTTCTGAAGAAGGTTCAAAAATAGATTTAGAAAGACTTGGCGTAGAGACAGGAGTAGATACAGGATTGAATGAAAACTTAGATAAAGATAAAAAAGAAGTTGTTGATGAGATTTTAAACAGTATTTGTAAAGGTAAGGGTAAATAATGGCAAAAAAGACTTGTCCACCTAGAGGCGATCAGTTTGACAATAATGTATTAGAAGGTCAACTAGATCATGCTAATGAAACATTTCAAAAATTATGGGATCAATATTCAGGTGACAATCCATTGGGTACTGCTATACAGATACACAATATGTTGTATGATTCTGATGTAGAAACAGCACATTTATTCTATACATGGCTTGAAAGAGGCAAGGCATATCATGGTAGAGACACAGGATACTTAGCAGGTGCTATTGAAAGCCAAGATCAATACAATATAAAAGTATCTCAAGATATAAAAGGCTTTGATTCTAATGAATTTACAGATGATTTAAAACAAACTATAGCTGATAATATGGAAGAATCAGGCGATACCAAAGAAGGTACTGAAGGTGTTGATGAAGAAGATAGAAATGTAAGTGGGAATGTACATGTCGGAGACACAGGCTTAGATTTTATAGATACTATGGTATATGATGCATTAGGAATTACTATTAGTAAAGATAAAAATTCTAATATAGTATCAAAAACAAGAGATGCTGTAACATTTGAAGAGTTTAAAGCTAATTTAGCACCATTAATAATACAAGAAGCAATTAGTCAAAATATTATGCTAGATGGTAATCCTATTAAAGATATGGAATCTTTAAAGGAATTATTTGCAAAACCTTCAATAGAATCTGCTTTGAGAAAGCAATTCATATCTAATCTATCTAAAAATAGAAACAAGAGAGATGAGTCTAAAGAATTTTACTATCACAATGCTGAGATTGTTGTTGAGACAGATGAAAAAGGAGAAGAGTATTTAGTTGTTAAGGTTGAAAAAGGTCAACACAATATATTTAAATTGCATGATAAGCATGGCGAAGATACTGATTTAAAGACAGGAACTAAATTGCCTGATTATGTTGCAGGAGATTTTGTTTCAAATGATGAGACTAGTACTATCGGAGGACATACTGTAGGTACTCTTACCTATAAACTCCCATTAAATTCTATATTAAGAGGTCATCATAACTCTAAGACTAAAAGTAATTGGTGGACACCTGCTAATTTAAAAATGTCTCCTGATGTTATTGAGAGATTAAAAACACAATTATTACAAAATACAGTTAATGGAAAGAAAAGTCCTATTACTGTTGTAGCTATAAAGCCAGGCGATTCTGGTACCTTTTATTTAACTCCTGTTGTAAAATCTCATTTTGATCTTATCAATGCTAAAGATATTATATCTGAGTATATAAAAGATGGTACATTAGAAAAGTCAGGATTATCTAAAGATGTTATAAAGCTTATTGAAACTTATAATTATAATCTATCTCCTGTTATAACTACAATAACAGATGCTATGGGTAGTCCTACTGCTAAAGGTACTAAGTCTGTAATGAAAGACTTAAATAATATATTAGATGCATTAATAAGATTAAGAGACCATACATATAAAAAAGGATTTGAAAGATATGTAGATATTATTTTAATGGAAAGATTGGAAGCGTATACTTCTGAATCAGATAATGCAATGAAGGAAATGATAAAAGAAGATTTAAATGACTATATAAATGATAAACCTGCTCAAATAGATACTTATGTATGGTTAGCTTCTAAGGTTGCAGAAATAGAATATATGTCAAGCGTTAGAGGGTTAGACTTTTTAATGAGAGGCAATATGTTAGCTAATATGAATAGATTAAGACTTGATTTCTCTAAAGGATTAGTTATGGAAGGTCAAGATGATTTTAAATATATAGCTATTGATCCTTTGTCTGATGGAGATGTTACATTTGAAGTAGATGGAAAAGATATAACTGATAAAGTTATAACTACAGTAGAAGGTATTAAAGGTGTTAAGTATATAGGTGATGGTGCAATATGGTCATCATCAAAAACTTTAGATGATACAGCAAATACATTAGGTGATAAAGAATTTAAAGATGTTAAAACTGTATGGAGATATATAAATCCAAGTGGTCAAGTTGATTATATATCAGTCAAAGGTCAAGAGATGGTAGCTATTCCTGGCTTAACTATAAAAAAAGACGGTAAGATAGTAGCAAGATTTGTTAAGGAAGATGGCAAAATGATGATTAAAGATAGGTATGGAAATGATGTTGACTATCTTATAACAGCCGATGAAAATAAAATGCCTGCTGGTAAATTCTCTAAAGAAGGTGGAGGATATTATAGAACTCAAACATTATCTCAGGATTCAAGAAGAATTATAATAACTCCTAAAGATAAGTCAGCTCCTTCATCTGCTTTTCCTATGCAATTTGTAGACTTATTGGAAGATCCTAGATTTGGAGCTATAAGAGATATTATAAATGAACATTTAATTGATGTAGCAGATAGTTATTCAAATTCAATTATAGATATGGCTGAGAATCCAAATGCTTTAAGAAAAGCTATGAAATATATTTATAGATTAAGAGGGGATTCTCCTAATGCTCTTCAAAGAAGTATGGATATGTCAGAACATGCTCCTCATCATCCAAGTAGATTACCATCTTTTCTTCAATTAATATATAATAAGTTTATAATTAAAGGTATATTCCAAGGTAGAACAAAAGGTCCTAATAAGAATGGATATGGTGGTTCAGGGTTTAAAATGAAACCTGATATTATAGGTTGGACTAAAGATGATAATAGTGTAGTTGTATCTAGTGGTAATACTACTACATTTAATAATGTTGTTAAGCATTATATTAAAGGTAAGGATATGACCGTTAAGCAATTCCACGAAACTTTTAAAAGTAAAGAAGATAAAATTAAAGCATTGAATGAATTTCTTTCTAATAGTGAAGTATACATGTTAATGCATAGAAATCCTGTAGATTCAGCTTATTCAGTTAGCTTAAAAAGAATACAAGAATTTACATTAGATGATCATGGAGATACTATATTTGCTTCTCCGAAAACTGTATTTGGACAATGGAGAGGTGATCACGATGGAGATAATGCATATGGAGAGATATTACCTGAAAATATTACAAATAAATTAAAAGATATTGGTTTGCATAAAAGTATAGTATTTGAAGATACTCCTGTAGATTTAGGTGGATGGTTTAGACATGACTCTCATAATCTAAGATATACTAACGAACAGCATAAAAATCAAGCTATGTCTGAAATAGCTATGACACAAGGCACTACAGGAAGAGTTACTAATCTCAGGACTGTAAGAGGAACTCTATTAATGAAAGGTGTTAAAGTAACTTTAAAGAATGGAGATGTATATACTATAAGAGATCCTCAAGAAAGAGTTGTTATGGATTATGCACCTATTAATGAGAATATAACTGAGGAAGATTTAGCTAATAGCCCTGCTAATATTGTAGAGATAGATGGTCAAAGATACTTAGAAACAACATCTGAGCATGAACTTACTATATTGCTTAATGCTACTACTGATAATGCTAAAGAAGCTTTATTAGGTCAATGGGGATTTAATGAGCCAGGATTTTTACAATCAAGAATATGGAAGAATCAAGATGGTGAATTTACAAAAGATGAAAAAGAAATAAAGAAAATAGGTCTTACTTTAAGAGCAGTTGAAAGCAAATACAAACATGGCAATAGAAGAAAAGGTAGAGGGGACAACAGATTAAGACATACATTAGATACTGCATTGGAAGATTTGCATAAACTTTCAGAATTTTTAAATCTTAGTAAGGAAGAACAAGGTGAGCATTTAGCAAAAAGTATTAACCTATTAGCTGCTCAGCCTACAAGAAAAACTAAACCTGCTATGGTAGAGAATGTAGAAGTTAATGGATATAAAACTTCTTTAGAAAAAGTTATTACAAGGTTAATAGATAGGATTCATACTAAATTTGGAGATGATATATATAATCCTTATATAAGAAGTAAAGAAAAATATTGGAATACCCATTATGAGGCTATGACTAGATTAGAAGATGTATTCAACTTGAACTTTGCATTGAATGATGTTGAAGCTCAAATAGTATATGACTTTGTATATACAAAACAGTATGGTCAAAAATTCTTCAATCTAATGATAGAAAGAAAGAGGGATAATAATAAAAGTAGAACAGGCGTTAATATGTCTAGACTAGATTTTAATGAAGATCAAGCTGCTTTAACTAAGCAAGGATTGATAGATATCCAAAGAATGATAGATGAGCGTAGCCCAGGAAGCGATATTAATGATATTAAAGCTGGTATAACTATGCTATATTTAAGAGGTATAGGAAGAGTAAAAAATGTAGGCGTATTGCCTGATGTTTTATGGTTTGAAAAAACTATATATAACGAGTTTATGAAGCTATGGGAAAGTTTTGATTCAAATAATACTGTTCCTTCTGATAGGGAATTAGTTACAAAAGAATCTTACAATCCATCTACTACAGTAGTAAGTAAAAATTTAAAAAAGGAATGCTAAATGGCAAAGAAATGCACATATGCAGATTCAGTTACAGATAATGTAAGGGTAGAAGCAAGAGATCAAGAAAGCAAGATTATACTTGCTATGGAACATTATATTGGAAAGATAAATCCAATGGGTGATCATGTAAAAATTAGATTAAATAAATCTAAGATTAAACTTGAGAATTTAAAAGCTATGTTAGCAGACAATAAAAAGAAGTTGCAAGATACTAATATTACATCTAAAGATAAGCTTGATTTAAAAAACAGAAAGAAAGATCTTGATAAGTTTATTCAAGTTGAGCTTAGATATCAAAAGTATTTAAAAGGTCAGGCTAAAGAATCTAAAAAGCATGATAAATATAAGAAGAAAATATTTAATTTAGTCTTGAAAAGATTAAGTGATTTAGCTGTAAAGCATAATATGGATATAAACCCTGAAGCATATTTGATGGTATTAAGGCATCATATGGATCAAATGGGTTATAGAATGAGTTTTCTTAATCCTGAAATAGGTAAACATACTGAAACTCCTGTAGCTAATATGAATCAAATGCCTACTCATCAATTAGTAGGTATGTTCAATCATTTAAATAAAATTTTCACAGCTCAAGAGAGTGGAAACCCATTAATAGCTCCTAAGAAAAAGGGAATAGCTAATAAGATTAAGAATATATGGCCGAGAATAAGATCTAATTATGCTGATTCTATGCAAGATCCTGCTATAGCTATGCTATTATATGATGGTTCTTTGAAAGCTTTAGATGTTGTATTGAAATCTCAACAAGTTATTGATAGTGCTTATCATGATGAAATTAAATATACTAATAAGATTAAAGATTTATATTCTAAATTAGAAACATTTGTTGATGAACAGTTGCATAATAATAATGAGTATTTTGGTGTCAATGAAGAGGATTATGCTACAGGTAGAGATGGATTAATTATTCCTTCAGAAGAAGAGAAGAAAAGACAAAAATCTTTTGAAAATGTGGTTGCTTTATTAGATGAAGTAATGAACGGTCAAGTTAGAAGAATAGCTCCTAGCAAATTTACTTATGATGCAAATGGATCTGTTCAAGAGAAAGAAGATTTTAAGAACTATAAAAATATAATTAATCACATAATAAAGAATAAGTTTTGGGGGAATAAATTAGGTAGATTGACTCATAAAGTGCAATTAGGTAATCAAGAGGTTTTTTATATCATGATACCTGTCGGTAGACTTGATTATAAAGCATATCTTTTACCTACAGAAATGCAAGATAATGGTTATCCTATGCCTTTATTTCCTAATAACCCTAAATATTTAAAGTTTATGGCTGAACATCAAGATGCATTTGAAAAGAAAATGAGTAGCAAATGGTATAGATCTGACTTATGGCAACAATATAAAGGTAGAAATAAAAAGACAAAGAAAACTGTATGGGAAAATGGTTGGTCTGATTTTGTACCTTACGATGTCCCTAATAATATAGTTGGAAATCCTAAGAATGAACATCATGCTACTATAAGAACTTTAGTAGGTGAATTTGATTCTATTTTAGAAGAAGTATATAATGAAGTTACTATGAGAACTGAAAAGCATAATCAATCTTTAACTGATTCTGTTAATAAAATAACTAAAGGTGATCATACAAAGTTAGGCTATTTTGATAAAAAAGGTTTAACAGATATGATACAGAAATCTACAGAAGCTACAGGTATATACTTTAATATATATCAAGATGAGGATGGCAATATCTTTACTGAAAATAGTTTGATGGGTAGAATACAAGAAAATTTCTTTCCAAGAATGTATGAGAATCATAATTATATAGCTCAACTATTGCATGGTGCTGATGGTATAGAACAAGCTATGGAGATGATGCAACAAGAAATTAATTCTATAAATATAAAGCTAAAAGATCCTGATCTTACTACATCTCAAATGTCTGTACTTATAAATGAAAAAGATATAATCAAAAATGAATTAGCTAAAATGCCTGCTGATAGAGATATGTTTGTAGAAAAATTTGATAGAGCTTTAGGAAGGGTTCCTGATAATAAAATAAAACCAATGAGTATTGATAAGAAGCAAAGACATGGGAAAGCAAGAACAAGATTTATGGATCCTACTCAAAGAAGAAAAGATGGTATGGTAATGGTTAATTATATCCACGATATGTATCATACTATTAACTTTAATGAATTAAAAGGATCGTTATTGGAATCTTTACCATTTTTACCAAAAGATGTAGCTGAATATGTAATAGATCATGTATCAGCAGCTTCAGGCTTTACAAATAGTCAGGCTAAATTTATGGGATCTGATTTAAATAATAAAGTATGGGCTGATAGGATTAACAAAATATTAAGAAAACGAGGTATAAAAGAAGTAACTCCTGATATGATGCAAAATGCTTTAAAGATATACAATACTACTATTAGTGCATCTGTATTAAGAAGTACATCATCATTATCTAATAATATGCAAAGATCAAACTACTATATTTGGGAACGATTTGATGTAGTTAGAAAAGCTGTTGAATTAGCTGAGACTGATAGAGGTAGGGAAATAGCTGAAAATGCTGGAGTTCTTGATTTGATTCAATCTTTATCTGATGCATTGTTAGGTGGTTTATCAGGAGATTCAAGAATGACAGATGGTATTGCACCACTTAGAGACATTGCATTATTAAGAGGCAATAAAGATTCTTTTATGCATAAATCAAAATGGTATGATAACTTTATTAAAGATCATTTAGTTAAAATACAAGAACGAGGTGGTACTGAAGCTGAATTAGCTGAACAAGTACTTTTAATTAAAGAAAATCTATGGGAAACTGCTCACAAGCTTGAAGCAGGAAGACTTAAAGAAGATGATTTGAAAAGAATGTATCAATTATTCGCAGGTAAGGGTTTAAAAATGTCTTGGCTTAGACGATTTGCAAGATGGGGATTATCATGGCATTTCAATCCTGCTAAAAAACTATTTACATTTACTGGTGTAGAAGAACAAATGAGAAAAGAATCTGCTGTAATAGGAGCTATGTTAGCTGTTGAATTAGGTCATGTTCCTAAATCGTGGTCTGATAAGAATGATATATATATGCATCCTGAAGCTGTAAGAATGGCTAGAATAGTTACTTATCAACATATGTTTGGTATGTCTACTCAGTTTTTACCTAAAATGTTTAGAGGTACAGGCAAATTGGTATTCCAATATAAGCAATATCCTTACAAGCAAATGATAAATGATTACAGAATATATAAAAATGTAATGGCTTCATTAGACAAAGATTCTACTAAAATGGAAAGATTCAGAGAATTGCTATCTAGACCATTCAGAAGAGGGAAAGATATAAATGATCCTGATATGAATAGAGCAATAAAACATTTAACTTTGAGAGGAAGTATGACTGTAGCTGCTATATCTACTTTCTATATACCAATAGTTTATGAAATGGGTAAAATTGGTACAGCTTTAGCTAGAAGAGCAGGTCTTATGAGTGCGAACCCAATGAAAAGAGGTTTAGAATCTCCTTTATTTGCTATTCCATTAAGAGCTTTATATGTAGCAGGGATGATGGCATCAAATACATCAGATG
>VTLG01004065.1_pt1 | contig 41806 bp, 45 predicted proteins | sample 4694571 | NCBI WGS metagenome assembly VTLG01 (sample SAMN12604809, study PRJNA352737) | marine metagenome | biome: ENVO:00000447; feature: ENVO:00000209|ENVO:00000569|ENVO:01000036; material: ENVO:00002151; isolation source: viral sequences binned using virsorter ...
AATAATAGCCTCATCTGGTGTCATTTTGAAGTGTGCTACAAGGTATGCAAACAATGTTATCCCTGTAAGTTGTACATTATTACTCATCACAGTCCTCCCCATAACATATTGTATTTACAGTCTTTCTGTCCATACCAGCATTATCAAGTACTTCCCAAGCCATATCTGGTACAATACCTTCTATTTCCTTTTCTGTCATATCATCTTCAACCCAGTTATGTATGTCGAAGTCTGGAAGGTCTTGCATATGCATTCCAGTATTTTTAGATATGAACTCATTTAGTTTACTCCATGCTAATCCCTGTTTACTCATTTGTTGCTCCTTTCTGTTTATTAAATTTGTGTAAAGGCAGGAGAGTATCAAAAACCTGCCCTTACACTGTATAAGCAGTACCAATGACACAATACGTTTAGTCATCATTCAGGTATACCTTACGTTGTACTGCTATTCCTCCGTCACTCACGGATGGTAATTATTTTGCTGCTCTTGCTGGGAATGTCTCATCAGTTCCCATCTCTACCCATATACTGTCATGAAATGATACACCATATACAGATTTAATTGCAGTTAGTACATTAGCACAATCTTTATCTATCTCTTCTGCATGACCCCAACTGTCATTTACTGATGGGTCATCTCCAAATGCACACCACATCAACCACGCTGTACCATATGTGAAATTAGTAACTTCGTCTGTTATTTCATCTATTACTTCCACATCAAACCATACACTCCAATAGCATCCTGTATCTTGGTCTGGTATCATTGTCTTTTGTAGTTGTGCCCAATTATCAGGTAGTTTTATTCTCTTCATTATTGGTGAACTTGGCATTTCTTTCCCCTTTCCTTTATTATTGTTTCTGCTAATTCAACCCATTCATTTATTGTTGTAACCCATACTGGTTCAACATCAAGATATTCTTCTGCAATTTCATTTGCAGCTTCCCAATCACCACAATCTCCAATATTATAAATGTTGCCATCAGCAGAAAGTGCTAAGTATTGCATTATTCTGCTCCTTTCTGTATTCCATATTGTACTAACCTTGCAGGTAATACTACATTCATATCACATTCATAACAACATTGACCACTTGCTACTGGCTCGGCATTACATCCACCTTCCCAGCCATAAGGGTCTGCCGTTATCTTTTCATTGCATATTACACATTTCATCACTGTCCCTTTCTTTTATATTAATTTCTTTAAGTAATTATAACAATACAGACATAGGTGTTTACTTCTTCTGTAATTACCTTTATCCCTATAGTGTAATACTTCCATTTTCTTAGTGCTATTTGATCTCTTACAGAACTGACATTCACTTTCCTTTGGTGTATAGGTTACAGTTACCATTCCGTAATCGCTTTCCCTTTCCTTTATAAAATAGTTATTCTGATCCATATGCTTTTCCTTTCCTTTCTGTTTTTATTTACTTAAATTTTTACTCATTTATAACAATAAAAAACCCCTTCCAATTCTCATCAGAAGGGGCTTTACAGCTTGTTATATTGTTGTTATTTCTTTGTTATGACTTCACCTTTGTCATTGTAGAAATATGTTTTTCCACTTTCGGAATAATAACAACAAGCTTCGGTTTGTACACCTTGTAGGTACGTTTGAGTTTTACCTAATCTAAAACAACGTCCTACTTGTTTACCTTTTACACTTGTACCGTTGTTAGTAGGTAGTACAATTCTCCAATCATTTAAAGCGGTTGGAGTATCATTCTTTGTATGTACCAATTCACCATTGGTTTTATGCCTATCTACACCAAAAGAATCGGTTTCAATACGTTTATAATATTTAGACCATTCCTTTACCAAATATTCATGGATCACGTTTTGCATTCCCTTATTTATTTGGTTTTCTATTGTACTTTCCTTACTTACTTTCTTCGTTGTAGTTGGTGCATCAAGATTTAAAAAGCTTAATGCATCCCTATTATTTATTACATTAGACATAATGTCTCCTTTTATTATTATTATGAGTGTATTTCCATATTAAAAGCGGTTTTCTCTCGATCATACCTTTAATATCTCTTTTTGTCAAAAAGCATACTCTTGCGAGTGATTAAGTATAAAACATCATATATTATATATACAAGGATTATTTTGTAACAATATAAAATATATTTGTTTATATACAATAAATGTATTATTATACAATGTTAATTTAATCAATAATAGAAAGGTAATAAAATATGAATAATCAAGAGACTAATATAGTTTATGACGATGTTACTAACTATGGGATCACAATAATAAATAATGAGATGTATTTAATTAAAGATGGTAAACAAATTAAATTAGATGCATTAATAATTAAGGAAAGGAAAGGAAATTAAATATGAAGGATAGAATAAGTAATTTAATGATGGAAGTAAGCGGTATTTACATTTATAAAAATAATCATATGGTATTAGATATGGATAAAATAATATCTAATATAATAGATGATTTAAAAGCGGAGAATAAAGAGTTAAAAGCGGAGATTACACGTCTTTTAATCGGTTATAATAGAAAATGTAAAGAACAAAGAGAGTTACAAGCGGAAAATGATAAAGCGGAAAATGGTAAACAAGTGATGTATAATGAGATGGATGCGGAAGTTAGAGAGTTACAAGTGGAGAATAAAGAGTTAAAACAAGGTCTATTTACAAGTGATGTAGATGAACTAAAAGCGGAAATTAAGCGGTTAAAAGATAAACTACAAGCGGTAAATGATGATTATAATAATGATCACAAAGTACATAATGAATATGCGGATGGATTACTATCGGAGATTAAAGAGTTAAAAGAAGATAATAATAAACATTATCCAAAGGAATATAAAGCGGAAGCGGATGAATACTTTCACCATAATCCAAAGGGTGAAAAGTTATTCTTCTTTATTGTTGGTGGTGATGAAGTAGATGTAGATGGTGATGTTACAAGGACGTTAAATGTAGGTTGTGATACAATAGCGGAGTATGATAACGTGTAATGATAAGTGTATATCATAAGCGTGTAATATCTTACGTGTACATAAGGTAAGGTAATGCACCTATTCAATCACATGTAATGTAATCACATCCACTACCACATAGATCATAAGCACCGCTTACAATGAGCGGTGTTTGTGTTTGTATTGTAAATGCTTGTCCTTTCCTCAAATATATGACAAAATTCAATTAAAATTATAATTTAATCAAAAAAACAATGTAATTGGACACCCTACGAGGACAATTCAACGGGGGTACTCGCATAAAGAAAGGGGTACACTCATTCTACTGTAATTTTTCAAATTTGTGATATTCGTCAAATTTTGACAGAGTAAATACTGTAATATATTATACTAAAGGAACTTTATTAATATATATATATTATAATATACTGTATTAATATATGGGGAATTAGGTTTTTAAAAATAACTAACGTAGATTACAGCATGGATTTCAAAGAGATAAAAAACATAAAACACTACATATACGACAGCGAGAGGGAGTTTGGTATGTACCATCCAGATGTTCCTATCCGTCATAACTGGCGTCATGGTGAAGAAGATGAATGGGTTTTCACTGATGATGGTTTTGTGTGTGAAGTCCTAAGAAAGACAAAAGTAAAACACACTGGCAAGTCTGTGACTTGCATACGAACTGTTTGTGGGACATTTTTGGCATCTGATAGGAAAAAAGAGATGCTTGGTGAAAATGGTATTGCTGAGAATATTTACACATTTTCGGGCACAAACGTAAGTCAGAAGGATTTCAATGAAAGGGGACGTAATTCAAGAGAACTACTGTTTGCTAAATACGTTGCAAGTGGCTTAGGGGCTATGGAATCGTATAAGCGAGCATATCCAGATGCACGTAGTTCAAATTACATCAAAGATCGTACTGATAAGCTTTTAAAAACGGAGACAATTAGAAAAATGATAGACAAGCATATAGAAGAAATTTTAACAGAAGAGGGTGTAACTCATAATTGGTTGATTGAGAGATATAAAACAATTGCTGATCTAGCAGAGAGTGATACTGCAAAACTTAGGTCACTTGATAGTTTAGCAAAAATATCAGGATTATTTGATTTAAATGAGAAAAAGTCGGAACAGGTAACAATTTGGGCAGGTTTTTCACCTGAGCAGCTAGAGGAGGTTAAAAAGAATGGAGAACCAGAACTTATCGCACATGCAGAAAAAAACGAAAAAAGCTAAAAAGAAGGAATGTGTAGACCCTTGTCCGATCTGTAGCAAAGAATTGCACTTAAATCATGAATATACACAAAGAGTTGGACTTTTAGGGGACTTTGAGGACGTTATAGGCTGGATGTGTCCGCATTGTAGCTCTGAGTTTGATACAGATAGCCATTTAACAAAATTTTTAGGTGAAGGCAACATAAGAGGAGAAGCATAATGCCAAGATTTGGTAAAAGTAGTAAAAAACGTCTGTTAACTTGTGATGACAGGCTACAAAAAGTATTTAATGAAGTGATTAAGCACGTTGATTGCTCGGTTTTAGAGGGTCATAGGGAAAAGGATAGACAAAACAAGCTATATGAAGAGGGAAAGACGAAGGTAAAGTATCCTAATGGGCGACATAATCGTCAGCCTTCTTCAGCTGTTGATGTTACGCCCTATCCTGTTGACTGGGAGGATCGAGAGAGGCAAACACTGTTTGCTGGGTTCGTTATTGGCGTTGCTAGTCAGATGGGTATAAACTTACGCTGGGGCGGTGACTGGGATCAAGACTTTCAAGTTGTAGACAACCGCTTCGATGACTTTCCTCATTTTGAACTGAAGTGACAAAAAGGGACAAGGCTCGTCTATTAAACCTAATTGTAGGGTTTTTAAATCTCTACATGTGGCATATAGGTGGGACACTGTTCACATTTGCAATAGGGTGTTTAAATATAGGAGTATTTGTATTTGGTAAAAAATAAAATAGATGGGAACAACAATATTACTGATTTTAATGGCATGTTTGATTGGAATCGAATCAGACAGGGAAAATCCAAAACCATACCCAATTGGTACTACAGGGGATACATTAATGGTTAGAATCATTGGATACAGCTTTTGTCCTAGATATTGTACTATTGACCATCATCATACTGGACACTTTAATAATTATGACTGCGAGGAGGAGGTGTGTAATCACCTTACAATCAATAATGAATAGTAAAAGTGATTTTTTTAAATTTATAGAATTTACATGGATGGCTGTTGTGCTATATTTTTTATATGATATATGGCTAGACATGAATTATATAACTGATCTTATGTATGCGTATATGCAAGCAGTAATGGATCATATGAGACATTAATTGGCTAATTTAAACTTACATGGTGATGTCAGTAAAAATGAAGAGCTACTTGCAAAAGCATATAGTGATTTAATAGTATTCGGGAAACTTTTCTCTCCTCAAGACTTCCTTGCCTCTGCAACCCCCTTTTTTCATGTAGAGGTAGGGAAGCTCCTACTTGATAAAAGAATACAGCAATTAGGACTTGTTTTGCCACGTGACCATGCTAAATCAACACTAGCAGCTACAGCAATCTTACATCGTTTCCTATTTGCGACTAAAGAAAAGCCAGAATTTATAGCTTGGATCGGTGAAGCACAGGATCAAGCAATTGACAACTTAGCATGGGTTATGAACCATATTGAACTAAATCCAGCTGTACATTACTATTTTGGAGACCTTCAGGGGAACAAATGGACGAAAGCCGAGTTTATGTTAACGAATGGCTGTAGAATGATAGCAAAGGGTGCAAATCAGAGGCTTCGGGGTAAAAAGCAACTTTCGACAAGATTTACTGGAATGGTGCTTGATGACTTTGAATCAGAGCTAAATACGAAAACACCCGATTCTAGACAGCAAATTAAGAACTGGGTAACGGCAGCTGTGTTTCCAGCAATTGATTTCGATAAGAACGGATTCTTATGGTGTAACGGAACTATCGTTCACTGGGATTCTTTCTTAAATGGACTCGTTACAGGTGCTAGAGATGCTGATAAGAGTGGAGAAGATTACTCTTGGGAGGTCTACACCCAGAAAGCAATTGAGGATGGTGCACCTATTTGGCCATCTCGTTGGCCATTAAAGAAATTAGAAGATCGTAAGCAATTCTACATAGATAGTGGCACTCCTGCAAAGTTCTATCAGGAGTTTATGAATCAAGCAAAATCACCAGAAGATCAGATTTTTGCGGAAGAAGATATAAACGGAGCACTTTACAGGGGGAATATACGATTTGAAGAAGAGTCAGGCAGTTGGTATATTAAATTTGATGATGGACACACTGAGTATGTTAATATTTATATTGGTGTCGATCCCGCTTCAACTGTTGCTAGCAGGAACGATTACAGTGTTATCATGGTTCTTGGTGTCACTGCGGAGTTTGATTACTATGTTATTGAGTATTGGCGTGAACGAGTCCTCCCAATGGAATGTGCTGACAAGATTTTTGAGATACTTAAAAGATACCACCCTGTAAGAAGGGTTAATATAGAAACTATTGCATATCAGGAAATGCTTAGAGACTATGTTCAAAAGCGTAGTAAGAAAGAAGGTCTTTTCGTTCCAGGTATTGAAAAGGGAATTAAGGGATATACGCAGAAAAAGAAAGACAGATTGTTTGAGGGACTACAACCAATGTTCAAGGCTGGGGCTGTACATCTTAAAAAACTACATCATGAGTTTATTGGTGAGCTGTTGGATTTTCCAAAAGGCTCTCATGATGACACTATTGACGCTTTTTGGTTAGCAACACAGTATGCAAAGGGAAATCCCAAGGCAGGGAATAAAAATAAGGAGAAACAGAAAGATGGTACTTACAGGAATGCACGCAAGGTTTATGATTGGATTACAGGAAGGCGTGTGTAATTTGCATTTAATATCATACTTTCAGTAAATTTACTATATGATTCCACAAGATAAAAGAGCAGAAGAAATAAAACAGCGTTGGAAGAGATGGTTTGATGCACGTTCTGATTGGGACACACAAGCCAGAGAAGACATAGATTTCTATTTAGGCAATCATTTCACAGATGCTGAGGCACAGGAACTTGCCGAAAGAAATCAAATGGGGCTACCCATTGATAGGTTATATGCTGCAATTGAGCAGTTCAAGGCAATCATTACATCTAAGCCCCCAAAATTTTCTGCCGTTGGCAGAGAGGATTCGGATGTAAGACTTGCACAAGTTTGGAAAACAATACTAGAATACATATGGGATAACTCTGATGGTGATGAAGTATTCAAACAAGTTATACATGATTTCTCTGTTTCTGGTCTTGGTTACTTTTATGGCTATATAGACCCTGAAGCTGACTATGGTAGGGGTGATGTGAAGTTTACATACGTTGATCCATTCCGAGTCGTTGTTGATCCTAACAGTAGAAATAAGTGGTTTGATGATGCATCTGGTATGCAGTTATCTACTATACTTACAAAAGATCAATTATTAGATGCTTATCCCATGCTTAATGAGGCAGATGAAGAAGGTGAAGTGCTTATTGATAATATTGAAGGTATTGGCATAACAGACGAAGATTATCCATCTTCTCAAAATAGGCAAGAAGGTACATCATTTACACCAGATATTGTGAAAGATTATGATACTGGTGGCAATTCCGAAAAATATAGAATTATAGAAGATTTTAGAAAAGTCAAAATGCCATTCTTTAGAGTCATGGACTTACAGAGTGGTCAAGAAAAAGTTTTAGATAGTAAGGGTTTAGAAAAGCTTTTAGAAGATGAAAGGACTGCGGAGGCATTTGATAAGGGACTTTTCGATATTGTACAAGTACAGCAGACCAGAATACAAGTTACATGTATTGTTGGTCAAGTCATTTTATATGAGAAGGTTTTAGATACAAATATATTTCCTTTAGTACCTGTACCAAACATTTGGACTAACACTCCTTACCCGATGAGTGATGTTCGGAAGAACAAGGGATTTCAGAGGTTCTTGAATAAAGTAATGTCTTTAATTACATCGCATGCACAGGCATCGTCAGGCTTAAAGTTGCTCATACCACAGGGTTCTGTACAAGATATAGAAGAACTGGAACGAGATTGGGCGAATCCCAATGCAACGATAGAATATGACGCTTCATTTGGAGAACCTCACTTTCCCTCTCCCCAACCCCTTGCTAGTTCGATATTGCAACTTCCACAGATGGTGGAACATTATATTGATTTAAACATAGGAATATTTGAGATGCAGCAGGGAAATGCTGAGGCTGCACCTAGAACATCATCTGGAACAATGATGATGGAAGATTTTGGACAAAGACGTTCTAAATCTAAACTTCGTGATGTAGAAGCCAGTTTAAAAAGGCTTGGTAAGCTTATGTATCATTTGTCTAAATCTCATTATGGCTTTCAGAAAACATTTAGAATTGCACAGCCTAATAATGATATAACAGAGTATACTGTAAATAAAAAGCTTTATGATGATAAGACAAAGGAATTACAAACAATAGAAAATGAATTGGCTGTAGGTAGTTTTGATATACGTGTTATTGGTAATTCTACTATGCCCTCTAATAAATGGGGTGAGTGGAATGTATACATGGAAGCATATCAAGCAGGGCTTATTGATAAGGTAGAGGCATTGAAGAAAACAGAAATATTTGATAAAGCAGGTGTTTTAGAGAGAACAGATATGGTTGCACAACTAGAAGAACAACTAGAAGCTGCTCAAGAAGAAATTAAAAAACTTAGCGGTGATTTACAAACATCGAATCGTGCAGAAGTTCAATCTCGCAAGAAGGTTGAAGTTGAGAAATTTAAAGGGAAACTTAAAGAACAAGAGTATGACTCCAAAACTCAAAATAAAGTTTCTATCGATAAATTATCTAATGCGGTTAAACTCGAATCTGAGAAATTACGTTTAGCAACAGATACGGAAAAGAAACGTAGTCAATCTCGTCAGACCGAGAAATCGTAAAATAAAGGAGTTAATATGTCAAATGAAGACGTAATCGCTTCTGTTACAGAGAGTCAAAGTGATGGCCAACTCGACACAGAAGTAGGGCAAGATGAAGGAACAAGCAGTGAAGAGAGTTCTACAACAGATTGGGAGGCTCAAGCTAAGTACCACCAATCCGAAAAGGATAAACTCTACGCTGAAAATCAACAGATTAAAGCAAAAGTTCAGGAGTTTTTGGATTCACGTAGAACTGAACAACCAAGTGCTCCAGAAAAAATTGCTTTAAAGCCTGATGAATTTGATCCTTGGGAAGCCTACAATGACCCATCATCGAAATCCTATCAATATAGGATGCAGGAGATGCAGGAAACCATAAATGGTGCAGTAGATCAAGCTGTCGGTGGAATTAAAGCACAACAAGGAAGATCAAGCCTTCGTGCTGATTTAGCCAATAAAGGGTTAAATGAGCAGGAACAAAATGCCTTCTTTGAATTTGCTGATAAACATCCATCCGAATATGGTTTGGACAATGTACTTAAAATGTGGCGTGCTGTATCTCAAAGTCCAGAGACAGTTACGGAAAATCCACTAGATCAAATCCGTCAAAATCAAGCTAATCCTCAACCAGCTGGAGTCCTTCAAGGATCACAGCCTGAGAAGAAGTCTGATACGGATAAGATGTGGGATCAAGTAATGTCTGCTGGAAAACGAAGTAATGTGTTAAAATAAAACGTAAAAGGAGAATACAATGGCAACATATAGCGGAGGCAGTATATCGGCTAATGGGACACGAACTCCTGGTGCAGTAATTGATAGTACGGTTCACTCAAGACGACTTTTCGACTTTAGTGATCGTATTGCAGACTTGCAACCAGACGAGTCACCATTTTTCGTATATCTGTCCAAAGTAGGTAAAGTGCCAACTTCAGATTCTCAGTTTCGATTCTTAGAAGATAGGACAAAAGTAGCAATAACTGATAGAGCATTTCTTGCCCAAGCTGCATTTACAGCAGCTGCGGTAGGAAGTACTGTGACAGCCACTTTTGACACTACAGGCGGTGCTTCTGTTGATTGGCTAATACCAGGAATGGTAATAGCTTGTGGAACAGTAGATACCACTACAGCTCAGCCACAATGGTGTACAGTTCGAATTGAATCCGTTGTGGATTCAGGTGCTTATAGTAGTGCTCAAGTTCGTACTATCGCTAAAGCCGAAGCTGCTTCTTTAACAGTACCAGATAATGCAAAATGTACTGTTGTTGGAACTTCATTTGAAGAAGGTACAGGTGCTCCAGACGTTTGGTCACAAAAGCTTGAAAACGATTATGGGTATACACAAATATTCAAAACAGCTTGTGAGATGACAAATACATCTCGTGCAACTGTTTATCGTGGTTATGCTGACGAGTGGCAACGTATCTGGAACTTAAAGTTAAGAGAACACAAGGTTGATATTGAAAGAGCAATGCTTTTTGGTATGCGTGGTCAGACTAACGGTATTAGTTATACTGATGGTGTGGTTGGTCATATTATAGCAAACTCTCAATCTCAACTGGCAGACGAAGCTCAAGTGTCTTTCACTGAGGATAAGGGTTATTTAAAAACAATCACAGCAGCAAACTGGACTTATGATAGTCTGCTTAGTGATTTTGAAGTAATCTTTGACCCTGCTCGTGGTGGAACATCAAGCAAACTTGGACTTGCTAGTCTTCCTGTAGTGTCTCACTTCAACAAGCTTGGCTCAGGGTCATTTGTAAATGGAACAATATCTGATCCATTGCAATATAACTTTGAAAGGAGTCAAGGTTCATTTGGTCACAAGATCATGAAGATTGAAACTATACATGGTGATTTGTCTATGGTTAAAGAACCTCTATTTAGAGGTCAATCCGCAGGCTTTTTAGCATTAGTTGATCTCGATCATGTATCTTATAGACCTCTTGTTGGTAATGGTATCAATCGTGATACCTCAATCACAACCAATGTGCAACAGGCTGATGAAGACCTACGGAAAGACTTAATCCTAACGGAAGCTGGTCTTGAAGTATCTCTTCCTGAAACCCATGCACTAATACACTTACAGGCGGTATAGATTATGAGAAGTGATTATCTAAATAAAAATAGTCAAGTTAGTAATCTTAGTCTAAAGATTAAGAAAGTGACAGCGAGTTTAACATTATCGGATAACGATAGTGGTGCTATCATTCTTGTTAATCCAACAGCTACAACATTAATAACGCTACCAACAATAGCAACTGGAGCATCAACAGATGTAGAGTCTGGTTGGCACTGTAAAGTAATTATTACAGAAGATGCAGCACAAACTGATGCTGGAATGAATCAGATTGTTAGTGTTGATATGGGAAGTGGTGTTAATCTAGCTAATGTTGGTTCAGCAACTGGATATGATGATGGCGTTGGAGCTATCTGTGCAGCAAACGATGATTTCTTTGTATGGACTGCGGCAGCAACTGCTGGAGACTACTGTGATTTTTTCACAGACGGAGAAAGATGGTATGCTTATGGATATGGCAAGGACTTAACTGACGCTGATTTTTCTGCTAACGCTGAGACTATCGCTTAACAACCTAAATAAATAAAGGTTAACAGTTTCGCTTACTGTGGGGCAGGTCGTATAAAGGGCTTGCCCCTAACAAGCTAATAAAAATTATGATAATAAAAGCACTTATATTAACAACACTACTAACTAATGACCCTGTTATTATTGCAATGCCTCCTGATAAAATAGAGGCAAGAAAGCGTAATGGTAAAGGCAATAAAGGTCGTAGGCGTGGTGGCAGAGGACTTAGATAATGGCTAGAGATTATAAAGATGAATATGAGAAGTTTCAGAAAGATAAGTCAACTTATCGTGCAAAGCTAAATAAATACAACAGGGATAAAGGTACATACGGAAATGGTGATGGACAAGATGCATCTCATAATAATGGTGAAATTACAGGATTTTTAGATTCAAGTAACAACAAAGGTAAAAAGGAGAAGAGTCGTTTGAAAGGATCAAAAAGAGCACAGGATGGCGGTTTTCTTAATGGTGCTCCACATGAAGATGGTGGTATCCCAATTGAAGCAGAAGGTGGAGAGTTTATAATTAAAAAAGATTCTGTGAATCGGAGTACATTAGATATGTTAGAATACATTAACGAGCATGGAGACTTACCAATGTCTGATGCTAGAAATAGGAGTAAATAATAATGCCAAAAGATAAACCATATCCATGGGAAAGTAAGAAAGAAGCTGATATAAGAATATCAAATGCAATGGAGCGTACTGAGAATTATCAACTTGGTGGGGCAGTTAGACCTCCAACAGCACCAAGTATTGCACCTGCACCACAATATAAAAAAGGTGGTTTTATTAAAAAGGCTGTTGGGAAATATAAGCGTGAAAAGGCACGTAAAAAAGCTGTTAAGGAGTTTCCAATAACAGGCATAGTTCAACCAGAGAAGAAAGGCTTAAAGCCAGCTAAAGTTCCTAGTAATCCTCCTCTTTTTGAGGGAGATACTGTTAAAGAAAAGATTCTAAATCAGTCTTTCTTATATCAAGCAGGGAAGAAAGCTGGGGCTAAAAAGGGGAAAAAGAAATAATGGCTATAATATTCTTTTGTCATAAATGTAATACAAAGGTAGAATGTGAGACCAAGGCAGAGATGATATGTGATTGTGGGCATTATGTAAAAGATCATGATGATTCACGTAATCATATTAACATGCGTAATACTTGGTCTGGGACTACAAAAGTAGAGTTTAGTGAAACAACAATGGATCAAGATATAGCTGAAAGGAATAGTCGCTAATGGCGTGGGATTTTGCAGCAGAGATACATTCACTCGCTAATTATAATGCTGATGATGCTTCTACTACAGGTACTTCTGGGGAAGTTCTTTCCGCCCATGCCACTCAATGGTTAACTGATGGTGCTAAAGAAATAATTAATCAACTTCCATCTAAATTAAAAGCAAAGTGTGCAGCAGCAACAACATTAAGTAATTCTCCTACTGTTATGGATATGGATGCTGTGGGGGAAATTTTATTTGTGACACGTGATTCTGCTGATAGTGGTGGCTATCAAGTTGCGGTAAGAGAGATACCTTCTCAGTATGGAGGTCTTGCAACTGATTCTACAGATTTAAATTATTATGGTACTGTTACTGATCCTGTGTATTGGATTGATGGCAATACTTCTGATGCAGCCACATTATATGTTAAGCCAACTCCAACAGCAAATCAAACATCAGTCGTTCATCACATTTCTTATCCAACTGTAGCTTTTAATTCTACAACTATAGTAAACTTCCCTGATGAAGCAGAATATCTTGTAGTATTATATGCAGCTACAAAAGCATGTCTATATCAAATGAACACTTTCCAAACAAGTACTGCCATAGATACTACTGCCCTTGATGCTGCTACATCTAAAATAGGTCTTGCAAGTACAGAGGTAGGTGATGCACTTACAGAGATTAATGAAGCTATATCGCTTACTGACGGTTCTAGTTCTGCTATAAAAACAGCTATTGATGCAATGGCAACAGCTAATGCTAAATTTAGGGCAGATGGAAGTGATCCTGCGTTATTTGGAGATGAAGAGTGGTACGTAACTGGTTCTAGTACTGGAATGACGAAAGTTAAAGCTGCGATGGATAAAGCTATAGCTTATATAGATGGTAATTCATTTAGTGCAAACTATGATTTAGAGGCAACTCTTGGAGATGTCGATACAGAACTTACTAATGAAGATATAGAGCTTGCAGGTGGAAGAATGCAACAAGCACAGGCACAAATGAATGCTGTTTCAACACAACTTAGTATAGCACAATCACATATACAAGAATGGCAGGCATCAGTTCAAACTCTTGTTTCAGAAGTGAATGCATTTGCATCTGAGGCTGGATCAAGGTATGGATGGATTAATTCTAAAGCTGTTGTATGGCAAGGTGAACTATCAGCAGCACAAGGATATATGGCTACAGCAAATGGGTATATAGCAGAAACTAATGCAAGAATGGGAAGAGCTAATCAAAAATATACATGGTACGATGCACAATATGCAAAATTATCTGCTGAGTATGCACGTGGTTTAGCAGGATTAAAAGGAGGAGGTGAAGGTTAAATATGACAGTTAAAAACATGTTTTCACAATTAGAGAAGATATTTGGAAGACAATCAGAAGCTTATTTTATACAGATTATAAATGATGGTTTAATAGATATAGCTAATAAAAAACAAGGTTATACTGTATCCGCCCTTACTGATCTTGAAAAGAATAAAAGATGGTATGATTTACCTGCTACTGTTTTAAGTATAGAAAGGGTAGAAATATTAGATACAAATGACAGATATATTATGATACCAAAACTTAGTGATCCTCATAAACTACTTAGAGCTGATACTGATACATCTGATGATGCACTTAAATAGGAGATAATATGGCGAGTAGAACATATCCAAATGATTATTTTGCATGGTTTAATGATGACCAGCGTTTAGCAGTACTATGCTTAGACACAACCTCCACTGATAGTTCTGAGAGGACTACAGAGAAATATGATACATTCCAAGGAAGTGGCAATTTAAGTGGCACTATAACTGGTGTTACAAGGTCTGGTACGACAGCTACTTATACAGCAAGTGCAGCTCATGGACTTGCAGTTAATGATAGAGTTAGTATATCTGGAACAACAGCCTATAATGATGCTCAATTGGCTAGCCAATCAGTAATAGCCATTTCTGGGTTAACATTTAATATGACACTATCTGCTGGCTCTGGTTCTACTGAAAGTGGATTAACAGCTTCATTTACATCACTTTTTATTGATGATGGTCTTCGTATGACATATAAATCAAAGTATGAAACTGTCACTGCTGTTACTGAAGATTTAGATACTGATATTGGTCTTGATACAAGTCTTCAACCACAATTAGTATGTTATATGAAATCAAGATTATATGAAGATCAAGGGAATATGGAACAAGCAAATTATTTTAGACAAATGTACGAGCAACAAATGATGAAACAAAGGTCTCGTAAATCTGGGGTTCGGTCTCTATCCGTCCCCAATATGTAAGGAGAATTAATGTCCTCAACATCAACAACATGGACAACCGACACAAATACAAAGTCAGGAACAGTACAAATATATGATAGCAGTGTTTCAACTTTAAGAATAACTGCTGGAGAGTCTACTGACGCTATATTAGAACTATTTGCAGATGAGGGAGATGATAATGCTGATAAGTGGAGACTGTGGGTTAATGATGCTGATGATGATTTACATTTTGCAAGTTATACAACTGGTTCATGGGCTAATCTTTTAACAATACAAGATGGTGGAAATGTAGGTATTGGGACTGCTTCACCCCTATCTTCTTCTGAGGTAGGTTTGCATATATACAATACGAATGATAGCATAAATACCGAGTTACGAATTGAGTCAGACTCAACTGGTGGGGGTACTTCTCCAAATAACCTTCTTACAATGAAAAGAGAGGATGTCAATAGGCACAATCAACTTCAGTTTTATACTGATACTACTTTTAAATGGGGTTTAGGACAAACAGATTCGGATGGTAGTGGAGTAGATGGTGCAGAATTTTATATAGGACAAACTTCTGGGGGTGCAAGTGCAGCTTTTTATATAAATGATGATGACAATGTCGGTATTGGGACTTCTGCACCTGTAAATGATCTCCATATAAAAGGGGCGGGGACTACTGCTTTAACAACTTCCTTATTGACACTAGAGGATTCGAGTGCAACTAATGGAAATTTTTGTGGAACACTATATGCTACAAGACCAGTCACTAGTAATGTTGGCAAAACTTTTATAGGAGTTATAAGAACAGCATCTTATGGTAGAAATGATATTGTATTTGCTTGTGATAATGCTGCTGATGACAATCCTGTTGCAAGTGGTGATGAAGTTATGAGAATTACTTCTGCTGGCAATGTCGGTATTGGGACTACTTCACCAGACCACTTACTTGAAATAAGTCACAATGAAGGTAGTGTTGCTGTTGCTGCTGCAACCATAGCAGATAATACTGTTCTTGGTTTACATATAGCTATGACTGGGGATAATGACAATGATGGCTCAGTATTAAAATTTAGTTCAGCTACAGATTCAATAAATACTGCTATTGCACATATACAAAAGGATAGTAATAGTGCTCATTTAGCTTTTTATACAGAAGATAGTGCGACTTTTTCTGAGAAAATGCGTATTGAATCTGGTGGCAATGTCTTTATAGGACAAGTCGCCCAGTCAAATCCAGCTGGCAATGACGTTGATGGAACAGTAATAGGAACAACGACTGGAATAAACTCTCAGATTGAAGCTGATGCACACAAATTTGGTAGAGGTCAAGATGGGGCTATTATGGACTTTTACTCTGCTGGTGGTGTTGAAGGTGCTCTTAACATTAGTGGTTCTACATTTTCTCTTTCAGGCTTTAGTGGGAATCACGAATCATCAGGGATTGATAGCAATACAGATACTGGAACAGTAGTATCGGCTATTGATGAATTAGATACATATATAGACGATATTCATCCAAAGAAAGGACAAATAAGAGAAAATCACCCTAAAGTAAAGATATCAGATTCTGCTGGAGATACAAGAGTGTTTGGGGTTGTTTCAAAAGTTCCAGCTCAAGATGGAAAAGTTCTTATTGATGCCCTTGGTATTAGTGCTGTTAGGGTTACTGGTGCTTGTGAAGGTGGAGATTTATTAGAATCTAATGGTGATGGCACAGCTAAAGTTCAATCAGATGATATGATAAAGAGTAAAACTATTGGAAAAGTAACAATAGGAAACTCAGATTCAGGTGTTAAACTTGTCTCTTGTGTTCTTTATTGTGGATAAACGCATAACAAACGAGGGAGCAATGAGCAAAAAAACAGAACAAACAATGGAAGAAGTTAAAACTAATAATGTAGCAGAGCCTGTAGATACAGATGCTAAAGCTAAAGAAGCTATTGAGACATTACGTGTTCAGCTTAAAGAACATCTACAACAGGCAGACTACCATAAAACAATGGCTACAAAAGCACAAGGAGCATTAGAAGTATTACTTCAACTGCATCCACAACAAGAAAACGAAAACTAAACAACCCATTCACGCCAGTCATGGCTTAGGGTAAAGGAGAAATAAAATGGCATATGATGCAACACATGGTTTCACAGTACAAGAAGCAACAAACTTACAAGTATATAATGATTATAAATCTGAGCAAGTAACTCTTGAAACAGCATATGGAACTACTGGCGACAAGGGAGAAAGTGCTGATTGGACAGGCAATCCAGCTAAAGAAGTTATGCTAATTCCTTATAGCACTAATGATGCTACTGACCAAATTAAGGTTAAATTAAGAATTAATGGGACATATGGAGATGAAATAATATTGCTTTATAATGATTTTCCGCTCACTATAAGCAATTTATTGATAGACCAAGTTAATATGAAAAGTGACGAAGGTACTGACGAACTCTTTACAATAATATCTTTTCATTAATAATGGGAAGTATAGGTAAAAGAAAAGTAACTGTAAGTGGTAAAGACTTAAAGCAAGCTGTTCTTAAAAAGAATAAGTTTCTTGAATCTAAGAATAAAGTATTAGAATCTTCTTTAAAAGATAAAGAGAAAGAGCTTAAATCTTTAGAGAAAGAATATAGTTCTAAATCTAAAGAATATGGTAAACTTTTAAAGGACATAGAATTTCAAGAAGAAAGAATGAAGAAGGTTAGTGGTGGTGTTTATTCTAATGAAAAGCTTTTATCTGACAAACTTAAAAAAGTATCTGAAGCTGAAAAGAGTTATAATAAATATAATGATACTGTTTTAGAGCTTGAAGAGGAAGAGAGAAGATTATTAGATGAAATATCTAAACTAGAATTTTATAAGTCTAAATGTGAAGAATCTAAAACTGAACTTGTTACATTGCAAAATAAAAAAGATAATGCTTTAGATGAACTTGAAGTTATAAAAGCTAATACTGAAGATGCTGTAGATGAATGTAAAAATAAAATTGATTCATATGAAAGTAGATATGATACTTTAGAAGAAAAAGCTAAAAAGCATGAAGACATGGTTTATCAATTTGAACAGCGTCTTATTGAAACTCAAGATTTATTTAAAGATGAAGAAAATAAACTTAAAGACTTTCTTGCTAAATCTAAAATAGAAAAAGAACAGGCTAATAATGAACTACAGGCAATAACAAATCTTTGTAATAATAGTGAGGATGAATATATAAAGTGGGAACAGAAAGTTGCAAAGGCTAAAGTCAATGTAGACAAAGAAGAAGAAAGAAATAAAAAAGCTAAAGAGTATTTTGCTAAGTGGAAGATTGGAGTATTAGAAGAAGTTGCAAAACTAAAACTTAAAAGTAAGGTCGATAATATTGATAAAGCAGGATTATCGGATATATTAAATGGCTAATATAGGCACAAGTGCCATAATGCTTCTTGATTCTGATGGTGATCCATTAGATGATGGAGCTGGAAAACTTAATGTAAATGCTACAATTGGGACTGGTTCAAGTACATTTACTACCTATGCTCAAGATACAGCTTCAACAAGTGCTCAAACAATAACTACTTTAATAGGTGTAGCAGTCACGACTTGTAAAGAAATTATTATACAAACTGATTTTGATAATGCTAGTTTTATTATGGTAGGAGACGGTGCTGTTGATGCCGATGATGGAGAAGGAATACGATTAAGTGCAGGAGAGACTTTAATTCTTCCTATATCTAGTACTACCAATGTTTCTGTTAGTGCTCCTGATGCTAATCAAAAACTTAATATAAGTATTATAACATAATGGCAGATACAAAACTCATATCCCCAGGAATACCGAATTATACATTAAATCGTAATTTAAGGTTGAATGATAAATATCTATCCAATGATGGCGGTAATGAGGGTATCACTATTACAGATAATGGTTCAACTGTTGTATCAGTAGTAGATTCAGCTTCTCTTAAGCTAGATGGTGCTAATGATTTTGTTAACCTTGATGATATTTTAGATACCTATTTTACTGGTGCTGATGAAAAGTTTACTATAAGTGCATGGATTAAACCAAGCACTATAAGTGGTACTCAACATATTGTAAGTAAGTTTTATGCAGCTAGTGATAAAAGAGAGTTTGCATTTTATATAGAAGAAGGAATACTTAAATTAGCACTTTCTGATGCTAATGATGACGATTCACCAGCAATTTATTCAGTAGCTGCTGCTTATGTTTTGAGTATAGATACATGGTATCAGGTAGGGGTAACTGTAAATCTTGATGACAATATATATATAATATATAAAGACGGAGTTAATATTGGAAGTTATTCTGCTAGTACATCAGGAAATGGGATGACTTTAACTCTTCCTTCTTGGTCTATGTCTTTAGATGGTACTGCGGATTATATGGACATAACATCTGATAATTTAGGAACTACTAATACAATTTCTTGGTGGTACAAAATGGATACATTACTTGTACATCCAACTGGGCTTGCAATTCCTATTGGTTCAACAACTTATGATGGTGGCGGTTATTATGTTTATACAGTCATAGAAACAACTCTTGCTAATTCGGTTGTTGTTGTGCGAATAGGAGATACTACCGTAACATTTGCTGCGGGTACTGACTTAACTGACCCTGCGGGTGATTGGACACATTTTGCTGTCGTGAGAAATGGAGATGATTTTAAACTTTACATAGATGGCGAGCCGATAGATGGAACAAAAACTATGTCAGGACATTCTGGAGCTGATACGGTAATTAATAGAATTGGTGCTGGAGATAGAGGAGAAGTCCCCCCAGAAACATATGATGTAGAAGGGAAAATGGATGAGATTGCTTTCTTTAATGATGCTAAAACCACAGCAGATATTGAAGAAATATATAATGATGGAGTCCCAGTTGATTTAACAGGTCGTGCTGTATATAATACAGCCCTATCAGGTTATCCATATGCAGCAGGGTTTAATGGTAGCAGTAGTAAGATTACTGTTTCTTCTAGTGGCACAGATATAGATGATTTATTTAATACTCTAAATAAACTCACTATTGCCTTTTGGGTTAAGACTGATAATTCGGCTGGTAGTCGTCATGCTGTGTTTGGTATTACTAATGCAAGTGATACGCATGCGGAAACAGGTAACAGGCAATCTTTTAACTTTCAACTTTATAATAATGGAGATATTTATTGGACAATTGATGGTAAAAATAATCAATATGTCTTTGATACTGGTGCACATACACATAATGTATGGACACACTATATCTTAATCTATGATGGGGCACTGGCACAAGGTGACTATGGACTTACTAGGGCAAAAGTATATCAGAATGGTGTTGCATTAGAAATGACTGTTAGGCAGTCAGGAGGTATTATACCAGCAACTATACCAGACATGGGGGCTCAGGACTTTACTCTAGGAACTATGCTGGATGCAGGTGGAACTAATAGGTGGCTTAAGGGAAATTTATCTGAAGTAGCAATATGGGCAAATACTACTGGAGGTGGAGCAGCTATAGATACAGCTGGAGCTGTGGCTTTTTATGGTGGTGGCACTACGCTTGACCCAGAAAGTGATTCTGGTAGTTATGATTATGCAGCCAATCTTGATGCTTATTGGAAGTTAAATGAGGGCACTGGAACTAATATTGTAGATCACCATGAAGCAGCTTATACAGGTACTTTAGCCAACGGAACATGGGCTGGCTTGCAACATTATTGGAGATTTGAGGAGGGTACAGGAACTGATATTGCAGATTCATCAGTTAATTCAAATGATGGTACTTTAGTTAATGCAACATTCGCTGATGATTCTGCTAATGTGATAGCAGGTGCTCACATAACTGATTTAACTGATACAGATGCTCACTTAGCAATAGGGTCTGCTCATGGAGAAGCTGCTGCGGATACGTTCGCTGGTACTATGGATGATGTTGCCATATGGAATACTGACTTAGATTCAGAAGAGATGACATTGGTGGGCAATACTGACCATCGTGATTTAGCTGACCCTGTTAGTTATAATGATTATACCGATGGGTCATCAGTCACTCATTCTACTCTTGTAGGTTATTGGCGTCTTAATGAAGGCACTGGTGGTACTGGTGCTACGACAGCCGATGAAAGTGGTCAAGGTAATGACGGAATTATAGCAGGTAGTCCAACTTGGCCTGATGGACAAGCAAGTGCAAAGATGACAATAGGTACAGACCTTATCCAATTTCATGTTCCTATTGATGTACAATCCTCTGGAGCAGAAAATAAATCTGCACAGTTTTCCACCGATTCACAAAATACATTATTACGAGCATCAAAGAAAGCAGTGAAGTTTAATGGTTCAGATGAATTTATAGGTTGTGGAGATATAGCTGATACTGATGCAGTTCATGACCTGAGTGTAGCATTTTGGGTTAATTTTTCATCTATAGCAGGAGAGCAACAGCTTGTAACCAAAGGTGCATATAATGTATCTGGAGATTGTTGGGCAATAAAATGGATTGCAGGTACTCTTTACTTTAGCGTAAGTAATTCCATTACAGCAGTCGATACTGATTTAAAGTTAAATATTGATACATGGTATCATATTGTGGTTACTTATTCTAACACATCTGATGCTATTGTTTTCTATTTAAATAGTACACCACATACTGTATCAGAAGCTTCATTTACTATTGATACATCGGGTGGAGGTTATATTTTTATCCCTGAAAACACAGGTAGAGATGTAAGAATTGGTTTTGGATATGAGGCTAGTGACTATTTTAATGGTAAGATGCAAGAAGTTGGCATATGGGACGCTGCTTTATCATCAACTGAGGTAACTGCAATATATAATAATGGAAGAACTCTTGACCTATCTATTGCTTATGGTGGATATGCAAAGCAAGGTGACCTTCAAGCATATTGGAAGATGGATGAGGCTAAAAGTAATTCTTTTACAGACTCTTCAACTCATAGCAATACAGGCACAGGCACTGGTATAGATATTACTAATTGGGTGGATGGCAATACTATATCTACTCTTGACAGTGATTATGATTCAGTAAAAGTATATAAAGAATTAGATATAAGGAATGCAGCATTAAAGTTGAGCTATGATGATGATAGTTATTCTACTCTTGATGTTGGAGCTAATAGTGCATTAACTATAACACCGTCTATTACTTCAACTGTTGCTGGAACTTATATAGGCACTGGTATAGATTTTGATAAATCTGGAGCATCTACTAGTGATAATACTTTAATTGCTCTAAATATTGATGCAGATAATACAACTGCTACCAATGGCTCAAATTCATTATATGGCATTAAATGCACACCTACTCTTACTCATGCTGCTGATGCTGGAACAGCTTTAATTTACGGAACATATATTGAAACCATAGGGAGCACTAATGGTGCTCTTGGCTTAAATACAAATACAGGATTATGGGTAAAAGCAGATAATTCAGATTATGTTACAGGGTTAGAGGTTACAGCTACTAATGGCGGTACTTCTAATATAGGTATAAAAATAGTATCTACAGATGGTGGTACTGATTTAAGGAATAGTAGTAGTGCTAATGGAAATGATTATTTTTCAATCAGTACAATAGCAGACGGTGAAACTACCCTAACGACTGTTGAATCTGGTGGTGGGTCTACTGCTCATCTAAATATGGTTGCTGATGGTGACTTTACTGTAAATGCAGCTCAGGATGTTGGAATTACTGCTACAAGAGATAACAACTTCGATATAGGAAGGGATTTTAGTGTCGATGCTGAAGGATCTATAGTTCTAGATAGCGATGGTAGTTTTATAGCAAAGAGGTTAGCAACAGAATTTTCTGTAGCCAATTCAGCTTATGCAGGAATGATACTTGGATATACTACTGTTGGAATAGATGCTGCTAAGGATTCTTATAATCTTACATCTACAATGACATGTTTGGATGATGCTATGAAGGTTAAATTTGTAGCACCGCCATCAGGTGTTGTTGAAATATTTGCTCAGATTTATTTTGATGCTTATCGTAGGCTTCCAGTTTTAGGACTATCAGACCAAGATGAATCTACTGGTTATCAGGCTATTTCTTTTCCTAATGCAACAGATGTTACTAATGAACATCTTCTAACAATCCCACCGAGTTCAGGTGGAGATCAGATGCTTAGACCTCATTGGGTTGTTGCTGGGCTTACACCTGGTACTGCTTATGAATGGTGGTTTGCAGCAAAAGTAACTTCTTCTGTTGGTGGTGTATTAAGATGGGGTGGAAATGCAACTGATGAATATCCGCCATTTATCATGAAAGCAACAGCACTACCAACAGCAGTATCAGATTATGCAGTTTATGGATAAAGGAGAAGAATGGAAGAAACACTTAAGACAACACCATAATATAGGAATATATGAGTAAAAATGTAGTAAGAAGAGCAATAGTAACACCTGACAAGCATTTTCCATTAGCGGATAAGAAAGCAATTAATGTATTATGTAAGTCAATAGAAATAGTAAAGCCAGATATATATGTAGATTTAGGAGACGTTGGAGAATGGGAAGGAAGTTCTCACTGGCAATGGCGAAAAAAGAAACGTCCACCATTAGAATATCAGACTCCCTTTATTGATAGGGATATTATAGGTGTCAATAAGGGAATGGATCAAATAGATGAGTCTCTTGACAAGGTAAACTGTAAAGAGAAACATATGATAGAAGGTAATCATGACGATTGGATGAACAGGTTTGTAGAAGAGCATCCATACATGGAAAGGTATAGGTTTAAAGAATGTGTAAAACTAGAAGAAAGAGGTTATACGTATCATCCAGTGGGAGAGTACATGAAGATTGGAAAGCTAGCGATATATCATGGACACCACTTTGCTGGGATAAGTCATACAAGGAATCACTTAATGCGACTTGGAACGAATGTAATGTATGGCCATCATCACGACATACAGCAGTCTTCAGTGACCCACTTGGATGGGGTGAAGTCAGCGTGGAGTATAGGATGTCTGAAGGACATGAAGGCAGATAAGAATGAATTTTTACAAAACAGAATGCACAATTGGAGTCATGCATTTGCAATCGTTGACTTTTATGACAAAGGATTTTTCACTGTGCATGTAATACAAATAATAGATGGAAAAACCTCACTATGGGGTGAACTTATAAAAGGATGATATTATGGTAATGAATAATAATGAACAAAAATCAATACTAGAAGTGTTTGGAGAAAAGTCACAAGATGGCGATAAAGTAAAAGGTTTACTGTTAAATGCACTTATGAGGAATAGTTATCAAGAAGGTGGTGAAGTGGAAGAAAAATCTGGTTTATTTGGTAATATTGTTGGCATGTTCAAAGACTTCGGAACAAAAAGAAAAATTAAAAAATCAGGAAAAGAATATAATCGTTTAGGTGAAGAGTATAGAATTGCAGATAATAATTTAAGTGGCTTTCTGGATCAAATGGGAGTTATTAAGGTTGAAGATAATAATGTTACTTTTGATAATGTTAGATTAAAAGAACTCTCAAAAAATGAGCATTTTACTGAAATTTATAGTAAATTACTAAATGAGCAGTCTGATACTAAAGGACGAATGGAACAAGGTCGTGGGGATTATGAGGCACTTCAAAAGCTATTGGAAAACAATTAAATGGACGGAATAGTAGACACATTAAAAACAACAGGAGCGGGTGTAAGTGGATGGTGGCTTTCTATTAGTGGCTGGTTACCAGAAGTAGTATCACTTGGAGTTGGAATTGCAACTTTAGTGTACTTAATAATTAAAATATATAAAGAGTTAAAATAATTGCATGGGAGGTGTAGTTGGATATAATAAGCATAATAGAGACAGTTGGGATTCCAGTAGCTGTGGCGTTAGGTCTTGGTTATGCTCTGATGTACTTAATAAAATTTATAACAAAGGATGTAAAAGCTGATATAAAGAACTTGTATGATATTACTGTTAAGCTTATTGACAGCAATAGACAAGCAAAAGATGAAACGAAAAAAACAATGACAGCAGTTAATACAATTAAAGATATAATAATAAAACTTTTTAAACAAGGAGAAAAATAAATGTTAGAATTATTATCAAGCAACTGGGAGTATGTTCTTATTGGTATTCTCGCTATAGATAAGGTAGTTGCACTTAGTCCAACAGAGTGGGATGATCTTATATGGACATCAATCAAAAAATCAATATATAAAATAGTAGGTAAATAATATGTTTAAAGCGTTATTAGCAAAAGCAGTTAAAAAGCATGGGTTAAAAGGTATCCTCGTCAAAGTAGGAGATGTTGCTGTTAAAGTAACAAAAACTAAGAAAGATGATGAGGCTTGGGAAAAAATAAAAGAAGTGATAAATAGTCTATAATGATAGAGCTTAATGGCAATGGCAATGGTAATGGTAATAACGAACCGCCAGAGGGTGAGGAAGAAATATTTGGTTGTACAGACCCTAGTGCAACAAACTTTAATCCTAGGGCAACTAAGGATAATGGTAGTTGTGTCTATCCTGCATCTGACCCTGATGATGGGAATGGTATAGTACATCCATCTATACTATCAGCACTTCCATCTCTTCCATCTATTTCTAATGTAGGTGCTGTCCCTTTTACTGGAACTGTTAGTAATATTCCTGGGGGTTTTCAGCCTTTACCACAAACAGCAGGTGGAAGAAAGAAGTTATATCAACTTTCTCAGTTTCATGGAGGTGTAAATAAAAAGTCTTCTCCAAGAGATATAGCTGACTTTGAATGTCAAGAGGCTACAAATGTTACATTTTCAAGTATTGGAAGGATAGGGCTACTTGGTGATTGCCTTAATGAAAATAATGTATTAAAAGAATTTGCAGCAATTACTGCTGCCGATCTTCCTGGATATGGGTTATTTGAATTTACCGCCCCTGTTGATCCAAGCGGTGCAGAAGCTGGCGACCAAGTCATATTACTTACAGCTGATGGGGATCAAGTAGATGCATTATGTGATAAAGACAATGATGATGGTGAAGATACAACTGCTGGATTTATTGATATGGCTGGCACTGATAGTGGGGCAATTGCACAAATATATTATGCTTCTGGTAATGGCGTATATGTGGGAGATGCAAGTTTTACGAATGCAAGAATGGCAAGAATATATGTATATAGAATGGATTATAACCACACCGTATTAACAAAAGGATGGAGTGCTAATAATTCTCTCCCACTTATTACTTCTCCACACATTATTGAATCTTCTGCTGGAACTATAGACGCAGCAGCTAATAGCAAAGTAACCTTAGAATGGGATGATAATTCTGTCCCTGAGCTTGCTTCTGACCATGATGGTGCAGCATGTGTTCATCTTGGTTCTACTGGTACTGGGACTTGGGATGGAGTATATTTTTTTTATATTTCTTGGCTTTTTGATGGAGGCGTTGAGACTGGCTTAACTTCTCTTATTAAAACAAGTGGAGCATTTACTCCAGTTTTTGATAACGAGACCCTATCATTTAATTTTTCAATAACAAATGATAGGGATACTAGCACCCCTCCTATTTCTACTACAAATTATATGGGGGGCGATATAAGAATTGAGGGTGCAAGAATATACTTTAAAAAGTCTACAGATACAGAAAGATTTTTATTAGCAGAAATTAGTTTAATTGATGGTATTAAAGGGGCACTTGATTCTACATTTACTCCTTGGGATGAAAATTCAGAAGTCTATGATCTTGCAGTTAATATTGTATTTGATGCTCCACCAGAAGTATATTCATATTCTTCATTAAATGGATATTATGCAAATGAAGTATATGCTAAATCTGGCGATACAATAACTGATGATACTGCTGGACCAGCAGCACATGATTTAAGATATAAAACTGCGGTTGTTGGAAGTGGTGGGATTGTATTTATTGGTAATGTTAAGTTTAAGGAAAAGCATATGCCTGACTCAATGATGTTTTCAATGCCAGGAAAACCTGGGGTATTTCCTCAGTACAATAGATTTGACTCTCCTTCTTCTGATGGCAGTCCAATTAGAGCTTTAGCAGCATATAGAGATACTATATTACAATTTAAAGAAAATGGATTATATGTTATAAACGTCTCAAACCCTAATCAGTTTTATGCACAAGCTTCATTTAGGGACTGTGGTGTTTCTAATCCTTGTCAGGTATTTACAACTTCATTTGGAGTTATATTTGCTAATAAAAATGGATGTTATATTTATGATGGGCAAAAGGTAACTTCACTTACAGATGGTAAATTTGACTGGGCTATTCAATCTTATATAGGAAGTGCAAGTCCAGCAATAGAGCAAGTTTCAAATCAAAGTACTGCTAACTTTCCATGTGTTGGTTATGATCCACGTTCTAAAAGTATAATTGTACTTAAAGATATTGGGGATGATACTGGTACTACACAATCTACTAATGAAGGTGCATGGGTATATAATATGACAACACAATCATGGACTGAGGGTTATAATATGATTACAAATGGTGATAATGTAAGACATACAAATTTTATTATAACAAATGAGGGTTATCTCTCAATTAAAAGTAATGGTGATGCAACTCTTCACAATTATAATCATGATAAAGCAGTTGATGTTGACGCACAGGCTATAACATACCATACAAAAGATTTAGATTTTGGATTACCTTCACAGACAAAAAAATTGTTTAAAGTGTATATAACATATAAAGGTACTCCTCCATCAACTATTAATTATAGAACTAACGGATTGTCTACTCCATATGGATTTACTGAAACTAATTGGGCAGCAGCAGCTGTAGATGATTATGAAATAGCTACACTTGTTCCAGATGATGCTGCTGAAGCTAAAGGTTGGTATAGCATGTCTTTATTTATAGATGGAACAGCAGGTGGGTCTGGAGAAACCTTTGAAATACAAGACATTTCAATACTATACAGAGCGAGACCTATAAAATAATGGGCTGGGGTACACCAAGAAGACCAAAAGTTTCAACTAAACTTGGAAATCCAAATCCAAGGGAAGGCAGTGATGGTGATATACAAATAAAGGGAACTGCACTTGGAGCTAAATTATGGGGTAAATGGTCAGGTGGATGGTGGGATATTCCACTTTCAAAAGATGGCGTTACAAAGTTTGGTGTTACTGATTCTAATTATCTTAGTATTGATAGAGATTCTGTAGATATATTTACAGATAAAGTTAAAGTAGCTTCATTTGGATCAACGACTACTGTTAAAGATATTAATCTTACTGGTAAGGTTGTTATAACTAGTACTGGATCACAGAATGTATGTATTGGTACTGGGAATAATGATATTGGAACTGATAATATTTCTATTGGTGTTGATTCTGGTTCTTCCTTAGAGGCTGGTGCATTAAAAAATATTTGTATTGGCACTAAAGCAGGAGAAGACCTTACAACTGGAGATGAAAATATTTTTATTGGTACTCAGGCAGGATTAGACTCTACTGTAAGTTTATATAATACAGTTATTGGTGCATTAGCTGCACCTCTTCTTGCTAGTGGAAGTGCTCTAGGACTTAATACAATTGTAGGTGCTGGTGCTGGTGGGGTTCTTACTACTGGATATGGCAATGTATATATAGGGGCTGTTGCGGTAGCAAGTGATGGAGCTAGAGTAAATGAAGTCGTACTATCTGGTCATACTGGAGCTGCTGGTGGTACTGGAAAAGGCAGTCATACTGTGTTGCTTGGAAATGGTGCTACTCAAACTGTATATTGTGGAGTTGATGGTGATGCAGATTTACAGTGTGGCGACTTAAAACTCTCTTTTACTGGGCTAGACCTAGAGTTTAAAGATGCTGCAAGGACAGGTGCTACTGAGCAAGATTGGGTTGAAGTAGAAGTAGGTGGCAATCAGGGATATATAAGAGTTTATGCTTCAAAATAGTAACACAATGCAAACAGAAATTAACAATTTAAAAGAAGGATAGAGCTATGGCAACAAAAGGAGTATATCAAGGTGCAGATACAATGGGAGCTGTCAGAGATCAGAGCCTTTGGGATGTCTTACAAGGACAAAAAAGGCACAAGAAAAAGCAAGACGAAATGTTAGGTTATAAGGCAATAGCTAGTAGCGTTGGAGATATTCTTAAAACAGTTTCTCCTGGGTATGGACATGTTGCTGATGTTGGAATTGACTGGCTTAGTAACGAATTTTTAGAGATACCAGAATATGAAGAAGAAGGTGGTAGCTTTTGGGGTTCAAAACAAATTGCTGAATATGGGGAACAGGCTGATGCTATTAGCAAAGGAGCAGATGTTTCTTTATTAGAGAGTATAATTGGGAATGTAGGAGATTATGTAGGTGTAGGAACTGATACTCCAAAGGAGTTTGATTTATCTAGTTTGTTTAGTAGCGGAGGTGCAGATATGCCACAAGCTTATGGTGAGTTTTCTCCTGAATTTATGAGTCAATTTATGAAAAATGGTGGTAGAGTTCCAAAATATGAGAATGGTGGATTGTTAAGCAAATTGAAATTTGGCAAAAAGAAAAAAGATAAAGTTCCTGAAAGAGATGAAGCACTTGTAGCATTAGATGCTATTTTATCTAGAGAGTATGAAAAAGAGGTGGGGGAGCATGAATACCCATATGGTTATAATGTTGCTCAAGATGAAGCATATTCTAATGGAAGAACCACTGCTAGGACAATTGCAAAATTTATGACCCCAGAAGGAGAAAGGTTTTATCCAGGAGAACAAACAAGTCTTAGTAATAGTCTTGCAAGGAGTATTTCAATGATGGATGCTGCATCTAGGGCTTATCATTCTCCAGCAGACTCTATAACTACAGATCAACTTGAAAAATTTAGAGAGCTTGGTCTTTTTGCTGGCGGTGGTATGGTTGAGAGTGGTTCACCAACTATATCAGGTTACTTTAGCCAGCAAGGTAAGACATTAGGTGGTAGTAATACACAATCACTAGCAGAAAAACTAGGGAGAACATAATATGGCAGACATATATAGTATATTAGCAGGCAAGGGAAGAGGTGAAGACGAACATATACGTAAAGTATTTGGAGAGCCTTCTCATGTAAATGAAGTAGAAAAAGATGCTATTGATGTATATGGACTCTTAGGTGAAATATTTACAAAGGAGGTGGGAACTGGAGATACAAATCCAAATACTGGACTTCCTGAATATGATTGGAAATACAGATATAATTGGGAGGGAAAGAAAGTAAAGAAAAAATCTAAAGGTAGTCCCCACAATAGATCACATAGAAAGTTTAAAAAAACTGGCGGTGCTAGTGGAAAAAATCACCAACATAAAACTGGTGCAGAGGTACGGATTGAAAGTCAAGAACAGCAAACAAAAGCAGAGGGTGCAGCACTTTTAGACCCTGAACAGAATCTTGATCCAGAGACTGGAGAACCTTTGACAGCTGGGGCGATGAATCTTGGGCAAACAGTACTTAAAGCCGAAGATTATAAAGGTATGACTCCAGAAGCAATCGTTAATGATATATTTGCCAAACAATATAATAATCAAGTTCCACCTGGTAAGGGCACAGAAGCAGAGTTTAAAGAATATTTAGCAGGTCTTTTAAATAAAATGCCTCAATTTGGAGAGGCTGATGAAAAAAAAATGGGCTTTCTAAGTGAAACTAAAGACCTTGCAGTAGAACAAGCTAGTATTACAGCTCAAACAGGTGCACGCCAAGTAGGTGGTGCACAGAGGAGTGCGTATGGTGGAATGGGTACTGGAGTGAGAACTGGTGTTAGTGCTGGTACTGGGTTAGCACAAACTTATGGACTTGGTTTAGAAACAGCTGATTTAGGATTTAGAGCAGGAGCATATGGACTTGAACAAGAAGCAGATACTGCTTGGGAATCTGGCTTTACAGATTTCCTTGGTACTCTTCCAGCAGCAGCATAAAAAGGATAATTAATTATGGCACTAAAATCAGATATTGAACAACAATTAAAAGCAATGATAACACGTGGTAGAATGCCTGAGAGCATGCGTATAGCTGATGCCCTGTCAACAATACCAGCTGCTTATAATAAAGCTAAAATGTATACAGGGAATAAGCTTGATGATACATATGATTCATTAGTAAATTTGTTAAAGGTTGCTGATAGCGAAGCAGGAATGAATATTTATGAAGATAATTTAAATAAATTTACATCTGATGCACAAAAATTTGGTGGATATGATGATAATATAGCACAAGCTGAGACTCTTAAAATTCTTGGTAATCAAAAGAAACAAATGCATGGCGATTTTTCTATGGCTATTCAAAGTGCTTCTGATTTCATTAATACCGATCAATTCTTGGATAAAGCAGATGAGTTTGTAAATATTCAAGATACTATTAATAGACTTAATAAAGATTTAAAAGCTAAGAACAAAAAAGAGCATGGTAGTGTTGCTGATTTCTTGCAGTCTGAGCTTGCAAATGCAAATGCACTTCGTGATAATATGGTTTCTGGTTTTCAAATTCAAGGAGATGAAATAGTTGGAACTAACTTTAGATACAATAAAGCTGAGACTAATGATAAAGAAACATTTAGAAAGTTAAACTTATATCGTGATCGTCTTGATCTTGCAGTAAAATCTTTAGCTGGCGATAAAATGATTTCTCCAAAAGAAGCAGAAGCTATAATAATTGGTGATTCAGTGCATTATCAAAATACTAGAAAGGAAGCTCTTATAAAGGCTAGAGATAATTACAAGGCAAATAAAGGAATGGTAGTTAAGTATGATGGCTTAATAAATACCGCATTATCAAAAAAGTTGACTGGTACAGATATATTTAATATGAATGAAATGGATGAAGCTGGTAAATTAGAGCTTGGAAGTAAGCTTACTTCTGGTAGTTGGGATGATATTGTTGAGCAGCTTAGAGCTAAACAAGGTGAATATATAAATCTTAAAAATATTGCAAATGAAAACTATAAGAATTGGTATGGAAGTTATTTTGAAGAGTTAAAAGGTGGGCTGACTGAAGAAGAAATTGAAGCATTTAATCTAAAGCTTAAACAGAAACAAGAAGAGCAGGAGAAGATAAAGAAAGAAGCGGAGGAGAAGAAGCTTGAAGAAACTAAGCAGAGATACGAAGAGCCAGAAGAAGAAGAGAAGGCTAAAACATATAGTATAAGCGAGAAGAGTGATAGTGAAAGTTTACTTACTGGTTATATTGAGGGGAGTGTTTCTGATTCAGTACTAAAAAATATTGGAGGACAATCTCTTTTAAATCGTGCAAGAGTAATGAAGAATGCTTATAAAGGGCAAAAGCCTAAAGCTACAGTTATACCTTTTGTTAAAACAAAGGGAATTACTCCAATTGACATAGAAACTTTAAAGGGATCAGATTTTAAAAATCCAGGAAAGTCTGGCACATTTTCTTGGGAAGATATTGCAAGTGAAATTCATTCAAGTGGAAAAGCAAAAACTGAAAAGGGCACTTCAATTGCTGAACAATATTTATCTGATAAAGTTGATATTAGTGATCTTAAAATTAGGTGGAGGGGTAAAAGAGAATCTGTCGAATCTCTTAAAAATAAATTTAAAAAGCTTGGTATTTCACTCAAAGAGTTTAAAGAAAAATACAGTAAGGATTACAGAACTCTTGTAAATTTATTAGCAAAATCAAGGAATAAATAACAGTATGATAGATGTTTCATCATTAGTAAAAGCTGCGAAAGAAAAATATCCTGCTCATTATGCAGGAATGGATGACGAACAAATATACCACGTTGTTCGTAAACGTTACCCTAATCTAGAATGGCCAGAATCTTCTCCATATGATATAGATAGAGAAGTAAATCCTAACAGAGAAATGCTAGACGCTTCTAGGCAAGACCCTGATCCAAGTATGCTCTCAAATATAGCCCTTGCAGGACTTCCAGAGATATGGGCAGATAAACATGACTTTGCTAAGAAAGCATATAATAATTCAATGTCAGGTCTTATGTATCAAACAATGTATGGTACGACTAAATATAAAGTAGAAGATTATGATTCTCCAATATGGGAGGATGCTGCTGGTTTCTTTTTAGGACTTGTATCTCCATTAGACATTGCATTATTTCTTGGGACTGGTGGTCTTGGAGGAGCAGCAGGTAAAGAGATTGGCAAAAGAACAATCGTAAAATCAATAAATAATGCTATAGGTAAAGCAAGCACAGCTAAAGCAAGGGATAAACTGTTTGCAAGAAAGATGATAGCAGAAGCTGGTATGGAGTCTGGCTTTAGTCTTGGTACTTATGGAGCTGCTGGTGGAGCAATTGCTGAGGCTGCAAGACAAAGTGAAGAAGGGCTTGAAGATTTTGACTATGGTAAAATAGTTGGAGAATCTGCAAAAGCATTTACAAGTGGTGCTATTATAGGTGCTGCTAGTGGTGGTGTTGCTAAAGGAATTATGTCTCCTAAATTTGCTAAGGCTGCAATGACTGCAAAGAAGGGGAATGAAAGTATAAAGAATTTAAGTACAAGACTGTTAAATAATCCTCTTGCTCAGGTTATAGCCGAGGGACAACTTTTTACTGCTGGTCAACTTACTGAGCAGGCTCTTATACATGGTCAAGATATAAGCATGGATGATTATTTTCGTGGTGTCTTTACAAATACTGGTATTATTGGTGGCATGAGGGCTTCTACCAAAATATTAAGGCAGGGTCAAAATGACATGACTCGCTATCAAAAGGCTAGAAGGAAACATTATGATATTTTAAAGGAAAAGCGTGGGACTGTATTTGAAAATGTAAAGAAAGAATTAGATGAAGCTGGTATTAAACCTCCTTCAGAGCTTGCAGATGAACTTATAAAGACAAATCTTGAGGGTCAAGAGCAAGAAGGTGCATTTAGATGGATTAAAAAACAAGAAAAAGATTTGTTCCATTTAATGGAAGATAAGAAGTTTGAAAATTTAACTCCAGAAGAGCAAGCTAAAGCTGTTAAACGCTATGTTACTTTAAATAATCTTTACCTTGATATGTATGATAAGCTTATTACAGATAAGACTCTTAGAGATCAAGTGTTTGAATCTGTTGAGAGAGATACTGGGCGTATTCACCCTAAGACAGGAGAGCCAATTAAAGAGCATAGAAAGCCAACTGATGCTCAAAGCAATACACAAAAGAAAAAGTATGAAGCATTATTAGAAAAACATAAACAAATAAGTAAGTTCAAGAATGAGTTTGGCTTAGGTGATAACAAGAAGGGCAATGAGACTGTATCAAAGCTTTCCAAAAAAGAAGGTGTTGAGCTAGAACCTTCTATTTCAGTAGAAAAAACAGCCCAAAACCTTATTGATGAAGCACTTAATATTGGCATTACCAAAGAGGCAATAGAACTACATAAAGGGAAAGGTATAGCAACCCTAGATGCATATAATCCAAAAGGATATAATATGGAGGGTCTCAGGAATTTAATACAAGCCAAAAGAACGGAAGGTGCTCTAGGTATAATTGGAGAGGGTTCTGATCTTGCAACCTCAAGAGAAAAACTTAAAGGTTTTGAAGATACAAGATGGAAAAAAAATACAGAATTAAGAAACCAAGATAATGTTAGAGATTTAGCTGATAAAAACAAGTACACTATTTTATTTACTGCTGATAGATTTTTATCTGGAGAGCAAAGAAACCCAGCTATAAATGAAGCTGTTAAATTTGCAAGGTGGATTGAAAAAAGTCATCCAGAAGCAAGTCTTGCAAGTGATGGTAATATATTAAACAATTATTACAAACAGTATCTCGCCTCGATAAAAGAAACAATGCTTGCAAATAATAAAGATATTAATCAAGTAAAAAATAGACAGAATATTGTAAATACAGGTCTTAGAACTTTTTATAAAAATCTTCGTACAAGGTTGTCTGATAAAATAAATCCTATCCCAGAAGGTAAAGCTGAATTTAAAATACCTAAGACTCAACGTAGAAGTGTATTTGTTGGTGAGCTTGGCAAGGAAGAAACACGTGATCCCCAATTAGCCAAACTTGCATCACCATATATAGAGGGTGGTAAGGGCGGTGATGTTATTATTTCTGGGGAAGGGAAGGCATTTACACAAAAAAATAAAGTTGGAAAAGATACTGTTGTTAAAAAAGATATGATAAATTCAATTATAAGTTTTGCTAGAGTTGTTAGACCGAGAGCAAATGAATTTACACAAACAAAGGTTTCAGGGTTTAAGCCTGAGATAAATGAGCTTCATGTTATTAGAAATAAATCAGGTGCTTGGTCTACTATAAAAACAAATGAAAGTGTGAATAAATTCATTCAAAACCATATAGATAAATATAATCTTGGCAAGGATGATTTGTTATTTTTTGCTGAAAGACAAGGCAAAAGAGTTCCTATAAAAGCGGGTGAAGTTAAATATATAGTCCTTGATGCAATAGAAAAATCTGGAATAGATGTACAAGTTTATCATCCAAAGCATGGAATTGTAAGTTTAAATACTCCTTTGGGCAAAGAAGCTGTATCTGGTCTTCCCTTAACACGTATATTTAGAACCTTTCAAGAACAGGGAAGAGGAAGTGCTGGGGTGAAAGAGGCTGAGAGTGCTGGATTTATTCAAGATTTAGGCAACAAGGCAGTTGCAAAAGTATCTTATGATATTGGTGCTAAAGTAGATGTTACACAGGCAGGTACACTTAGAGAAACATTAGCTCCAGAGGGCAAGGTAACTCCAGCCACTAAAGCTCAAGTTGAACGTATAAATAAATGGGCTAAAGAGAAATTTCCTGAAATAGAAAAAAAGATTGTAGATAAATTAGAACCTGATGCTAATGGGAAAGAAGTACTTGCTGACCTTATTGGTCATACTGCAAGGATTGTTAGGGGTAAAGCACCAGCTGATGCACTTCCGCATGAAATTGTTCATCATGTTTTTAATGTCTTAGAGGCTGTAGGTACTCCTGAAGCTAAAAGACTTATGGAACAATCAATAAAAGCATTTGATAGTAAAGAACAAGCGGTTGTAAGGATTGGCGAACTTGTAAGTGGTAGACTTGAAAAGGGATTAATTCCAAAGGCTAAGGCATGGGTTAAAAGATTTAATATATTTTTAAAGAATCTATTTGGTAGTCCTCTTAAAACTAAAGAGGCTGATTTCTTACTTAGTGAGATGGTATATAAGAAGAAAGGTATTCCAACTGCTGTATCCCCAAAAGCTGCACGTGAAGCTACACGTGAAACTATGGTAGCTCCAATAAGAGAAAAATATGGAACACCAGAAGACCTTAGAAAAGTAGTAAAAAGAAACTTTGATGTAGCAACTGAAAATTTAGGATCAACAGATAAGAAAGATTTGGTAAAATATATTTTAGGAGATGTTCTTGGTGTACCAAAAGATCAATTTGGAAAACTTATATATAGAATAAAAGAAAAATTAACTCCAGAGCTTGAAGATAAATATTATGAACATCTTACTAATTTTAATACTGTCGTAGAGACAAGCGGTGTTGAAAAACTTAGACGAATGAAAGATGTAAAAGGATTTTTTAAAACAATTCGTGGGATAGAAAATCTTCAAAATGGTGAAAGAATTATAAGAAATATAACAGAGAAAGAGCAAATAGATCACTTGCTTAGTGTTGGTGTTAAGGATGGTGATATATGGAAGTCAACACCAGAACAATTACAAGACTATCATAATTATCTTCTTGAAATGGCTATAGAAAAGACTACAGACCCTTCATATATAGCAGAGCAACGTAACTTTGGGCTATCTAATAATAAAGGACTTACAAAATATCAACAAATATTGCAACAAGTTGAAGGAGCAATTCTCCCTGTTGTAGATGTTATACGTTCTCTCGGATTTGAGAAGCTTGCAAATAGACTTCACGATCATGTTGCACAAGAGCAACATCATTATGGTGAAGGTCATCAGCTTATGAACTATGATATTACTCATGGCTATACAAGAAAGACAAAAGGTGGAAAGACAATAGAAGAGGTAGAGCCAATAAGTGGTGTTACTATTCTAGGTAAAAATAGTAAATATGAAAAACTTAGAGATAATATATCCTCTGTGGATCATCGTGGAGAAATGTATTTAGATGCACTTAAATGGGTAGAGAATAAAGAACTATCAGTAAAAGAAAAAAAGAAACTTCAAGCTGAAATTGATTTCTTTGAAAAAGCTATTAAGCCTGAATGGAAGAAAACTATTAAGACGAAGGGTCTTGATGGTGACGCTTTAAATGCTGTTGATGCTAATGGCAAGTTTAAATACATAGATATAAAGACAGACGAAGGAAAGATAGTAGCGAGATATGCCGATCCTGTTGTTGGTATGCCTGTTTATTATAAGAATGCTTATTTCAAAGCCTTGGAAGCAAATATGAACGAAGCTCAATATGAAGCTTATAGAAAGCAGGGTGATGTAAAATGGATTGAAGATGGTATTTATATCAATCGTACTGTAACAGATAATTTTAAAAATGTTGTCAATCTTGAAGGAAAGGGTTTTGAAAAACTTATAGAGAATCAAGTTGCAAGAATAGCCACAGAAGAAGCTAGGAGGCATTACAATGTTTTAAATCCAAGTACATCTCAAATAGCAGAGTTTAGGAGCTTTGCACGTGGCATTGCTATTGGCAATATTGCTGATGCAAATAGTTTTAGCTTTAATAGATTTTCAACTAAGTTTCTTATGAAGAGACATGAAAAATTGCCAATGTTCATAAAAGACAATGAAGGTAATTGGATACGTACATATGAAAATACATTTGATGGAACTCTTAAAAAGTATGCAGTTGGAATGTCAAAGTACATTGCAGGCATTGAAGTATTTCCAGAGTTTGGTAAAATTCCTGGGGCTAAAATTCCTGGAGCTAAAGTAGAAATACAAGAGCTTAGAAATGTTAAAAAGGGTGGTGAGTGGGCTGATTATGTACAAGAGGCTGTGGATCATCAGCTTGGCATTGGTAAGAGTAGTCCATTTAATATGTCTCTAAGTGCTATACAAGAAGCTGCAAATATTCTTGCTAAAACACAGCTTTCAAATCCACTATCTGGGGTAAAGAATGCCTTTCTTGCAACATCCCAAGCAGCGTGGGCATATGATGCACTAGATATTGGGCGTGGAATGGCAGATGTATTTAGACAGGAAAATAATATATATGTTACGAAGACTGGTGCAAAACATATGGGTGTTCGTCACTATGAGGGTGGTAAATTCTCTAAACTTACTGATAAATATTTATTTAGCCTTGGTTTAATGAGACCATCAGAAGGATGGGCTAGGACATTTTCTGTTCTTACTGGTAAGATAGATCAAAAAAAGAATATTGAGTACCTTCGGTCAAATCCAAAAGATAGTAAATTATACAACAAGGCAAAAAAACGTCTTGAAACTTTTTATGAATTACCAGAAGCTGATATTAAGCTTCTTGAAAAATATGGATATGGTCATGGCAAGAGCCTTGATGGACATGAGTTTATAAGTAAGTTTGAGCAGGGTAAAATGGAACGTAAGCTTGAGACAATACATGAACGTATGAATAGCATGGCACATATTAAAACACAGGGAGCATCAATCGCACTTTATATGCCATCATTTGCAGGTAAGGCAGGCGTTAAACCATTTACCCTATATAAGAGAATGGCGTATGCTGCTAGTGTAAATACTACTAAAAATATGAAAGAGGCATATCAATCAGGTAACTATATGAGATTAGTTTCTGGGACTTTAGCTACTTATTTTAGTGGTCAAGCACTTCTTGGTTTATATTCAGAAATTCTTGGAGCACCATTGCCAAAAGAAAATTCTGGTTGGTGGCACAACTTTTGGACAGCAATGTGGCGTGGTGAATTTATGGGTCTTATGTCTGAGTATTGGAGTCCATTTGGAGAATCAGCTCATATGAGCTTATATCCATCTTTGCTTGAGAATGCTGGTACACTTGTAATGAATGCACAACAAGTAATAGAAGGCAAGAAGCATTTTTGGGGAAGAAAGCAAGCAGCAGATAGCTATTTAAGATCACTTGTAAGTATTTATAATGCAGGTCAACATGTAATTGAAAGACGTAGTAACCCATACAGTAATAAGGCAGCAAAATATAATCAATTATATAAAGATTTTGAAGGAGAAGTTTATCCTAATAAACCAGATATGGATTTTGAAGCTACGACAAAGACTCCATATTATATACAATTGCAGAATGCATTTAACAAGGGTAGTGCAAAAGAGTTTTCAAAAGCATTTGTTCTTACTTACTATGCTTTAGCCAGTGATGCCTATAATAAAGGGTTTGAGATAAATGGTGTAAGGCATTACAGTATGAATATGGCATATAAATATGCTAATCAACAGATGGAAAATAAAATGAAAGCTTTAAATCCTAATCGTGGAAGGACTACACCGAAAAGCAAAACACAGACTAAGGCAAAAGAATATAGCTGGTATAAATGGCTTAGCAAAGATGAGAAGAAAGAATATTTAAAAGAACTTAAACTTCTTGAAGGTGACTACAAAAGAAGGCTTGGTGAATTTAGCTCACAGTTTGAATATTTTAAAAGAAAGAATAATCTTAACGACCTTAGAAAAGAATTTGACTGGATACATAAGCTTTAATACTTATCTACCCTTAAAGCATTCTTTTTAATAATATCTTTCCTTATAAGATATGCAATCTTTTCTATGTTATCTCCATTACCAATAAACTTAACAGGAGCAAATGGTTTTATTACTTGTCTCAATGTCTCAGGTGTTATCCATATATAAATCTCACCATCATCAAACACCCAATAATCTGCTTCGGTTGTTGATAATGCAGAAGGTTTTCCTGGAGGCATCTCAATCTCAACAACTATGTTGTTTGTATAATTAGATTTCTTGTCTTGCTTTACTTCTATTTTCTTATTAGTCTCTGGTACATATATATCGTAACCTTTACAGTATCCTTTGATGACATGTGCTTTAGGATACTTTTTCTTTATCTTTTCACATACAGCATCTTCACTACTATTCCCGATTGATAAATCATTTTTAAAGTTCTTACCTGCTTGTTCGTTTGTTATTATCTCCACTAGTTCTCCATCTAAGTATTCTATTTCACCAAATATCCTACGAATATCTGGCAGTAATTTATGGCACTTGTGATAATTGCCATCACTGTCTTTAAAGTACATTGTTGTGGCTATTTCCTTTAATTCACTCACTATTCTGTACTACAAGGTCAATATGGGAGTGTTTAAGCTCCAAATCATACGCTTAAAGCCACTTTCTTTTCTTTTTGGGGTTCTACCCAAGGTTTGCTATTAGCATAGCTTAAATGAGCCTCTACTCCATAGATAGCTATCAGTAATGCATCAGCAGTTTTAAGTGTTACCTTCTTTGCATTAGGACATTTATCCTTTGCAATTTGTTTCAATATTCTCTTTCGTATATCCTTCTTTAAACCTTTTTGTATCTCAAAATGTGACTGCCACATCTTTGGAGTTACAAGTGTAGGTGTTAACTCATGTGAGGCAAGTACTCCTTGCCACTGTCCATAGTTTTCACCAAAAGTAAATGACCCAACCCTACCATCTGTAGGGAATGCCCATACCTTTTCCAAGAATACTCTTGTTCTGTATGCTGCGACATCGTTGAGACATATGCCAATAAGGAGAGCCATATCATTTACTGTCCTTGGACAGTTATGTAGTGTTACTGTCTCATCGGTAATGACAGCAATGCCACCACCTTTACCTGGGTCAATTCCTATACATTTTCTAAAAGGGGATTTCATCTTGCTGTTCCTCCGTTAATGGTGGTACAAATAGCTCATCTTGACTGTTATACATTTTACATTTGTCTCCATCGTATGCCATTTGTATTGATCCTGTTTCTCCATATCTAACTTTAGCAGCTACAAGTACAATCTCATGTTTTTGTTCTGGTTTACCACCTTGTACTTTATATGGATAGTAGACAAAGAATACATTCTCTGCTACTTGTTCTATTGCACCACTTTCTGCGAGGTCAGATAACATAGGTCTTTGAGTACCTCTCGTCTCCAAAGCTCTATTTAATTGTGAGGCTAAAATTACTGTACAGTTATACTCTTTTGCAATCCATTTATAGTCATTTACTATTCTTTCAAGTTGCAATCTTCGTTGCTCTTCTTTTCCTGATGGTGTTATGAGTTGTATGTAATCATCAACTATAACATCAGGTTTAAACTTTTTAATTTCTGTAGCTGATGTAGGGAAGTCTCTTATCTGATCGTACATGCGAAAACGCTCAGCACAATATTTCTTTGATATAAAGTCACGGACTCTATCAAGCTCTTGTAACTGCTTAATATCATAGATGCCTTGACGTATCATTGTATAAGATAATCTACCTGATTCTAAAGCGAGTAATTTTTTCAACACTTCTACGTTTGTAAGTTCTCTGTTGAATAGCATCACTTTTCGTTTTCCTGCCAAAATATTTGACAACAAATTTAGAAGCATCGTAGATTTACCATGCCCAGGTCTGCCACCTACTATTGTAAGCTCACCCCTTGTTAGGCCACCTGCAAACTTATCTACATTTTTAAACCCTGTTTTAATAAGTAGTTTGTCCGTATTTTGTATTGATTCTATTGCATCACCAAGAGCATCATCAATATTGAAACTACTATCTGGCCTTAGATTTATAAGTTCACCAATAGAAGTATGAGCTGATACAAGAACATCTAAAGCATCTACCTTATTGTTCATAGCTGTTTCTTCTATTTCCTTAGCTTGATCTACAACAAGTCTAAGTAGGTATTTCTCATATATCTTTTTAGCATATATTTCTATTGATCCTTCACTGCCAGCACTCTCAGTACAGTCAATAAGAAAGACACTATCCACTTTTTGAATATAATCACTATCATCAAGAGTAGATGACACCGTCATAAGGTCAATATGCTCTCTTCTCT
>VTLG01006986.1_pt1 | contig 41795 bp, 48 predicted proteins | sample 4694571 | NCBI WGS metagenome assembly VTLG01 (sample SAMN12604809, study PRJNA352737) | marine metagenome | biome: ENVO:00000447; feature: ENVO:00000209|ENVO:00000569|ENVO:01000036; material: ENVO:00002151; isolation source: viral sequences binned using virsorter ...
ATCCTGTAGCAGAATGAAATATGACATCATGCCCTGAACCATCTGAACCAACATTTACTACCCCAGTTATATTTGTAGTTCCTAACGTACTAGTACCACCAGTAGCAGTAAAATTACCAGAAACGTCTACGACTCCATTAACATCCACTGTTGGCGCTGTAATATCTAATGTTGTACCAGCGTTAATTTCTAAATGCCCATCAGCAGCAGCTTTAATGTTTTCACCACCAGCAGCATCATGGAAAGAAAGTTTAGAATCGCTAGTTAAAACTAGCTCATCTGCTGATTGGTCCCAAAGCATGTAATGACCAGCGGAATCTCCAAAGAACTTGACATCATAACCTGTTCCATCGGAACCCACAGTTATAGTGTTTGTCCATGTGCAAGCGCCAGTAAATGCAGCGCCGTCCAAGCGAGCCAATTCGCTTGACCAGCTAGTAACATTAGCAAAATTGCTGTTCATTTGGGAAGCAACTATTGTTGTTCCTGCTGTAAAACTTGTAAATGATCCTAAAGCCATTATCTCATCCTTCTAGGTACATACGTAAACCCTATCGCATTTACCTGCCAATCGGAATTAGTAGCTGTGGGTCCAATAATCTTCATACTTATAGCCCTAGCTGTCCCTAAAGTAGGTAATCTTTTAACATCTGTGACCTTAGATTGGTCTTCTGACGACCAAACACCGTCACCTACACTTCCATCAGCGTTCTGCCAAGTAGCAGTACCCCACACAGAAGCACTAGTACGACCAGTAATATTCACAGGAAAGGTCTTAGCGTAATCAGCAAAATCATAATCTTTATATACTTCTACAGTCATTTGAAGCGAAGATTTAGCCAAAGTTACCATTTGGGGCTTACCCCAACGCTTTTTGACTACAGGATTACGTGTAGACAGCCAAGGAGTAACAAAATGCGAAGGAATGTTGTCCTCATCTGTAGCATATTTGTCAAAAACCCTAGAATCATCATCATCTATGTGGATTAAACGTCCAGTGTTGGCTACACAACCGCCAAGCAGCAAATGCTCAGTATTAGGAGGTTGATACGCATACAGTGGGCCAGCATCTATATCTGTCATGATCCAAGCGCCTTGCTGCCCTAAAGAAGGATCATAAACAAATGTCCTTCTGGTAGTTGAACCATCTGCAGTCCAATCAACAGTTACATAAAGCTTTTCATTAGCCCACGCCAATTGCGGTGGGTTTGCAAATGTTATACGCCCATCGTCAATAGCAGGGCGAAGTTTATCAAAAATATAAGCGGTTCCATTCTGCCCAAGTACATGCACGCCTGAACGATCATGCCAAAAGAAAACACCATAAGGTGAAGCAACAGGGCTAGATAAAGGTATTGAACCAACTGTTTTGGTTACGTTAACCAGTTGAAAACTATCACTATCAAACCCATACATAGCATAAATAGAATTAGACTTAAAAACGACAAGCCTATCGCCAGCAGGTACGATCCCAGTAATGTAATCCCCTGCTTCTCCTTTATCCACGTCCACATAATCAGCAGCCGTCCATTTCTCAGCGTCGTTAAGGTTAGACCACCTTAATCTATATTTTGTATTTCCGCCTTCGTAGGTGTTCCCAACCCAAACATGGTTGTTCCATTGGGCAACATATTGCGCTTGTGGAAACTGACCTGCGGAACCATTGAGTGTTGTGCCCAAATCCGCATCAGTAGTTCCATCCCATTTAAAAGAAACCTGATCATAAGAAACTCCATACGTAACGTTATTAAATGTTATCCCATAAACCCTAGAACCATCTGTCCTGTTGGTTATATTAGTAAACTCAGTAAAGTTGCCTGAAGCTGAATGACCAACTTTAGTTCCGTAATTAACCATGACACGGTTAGTGCCACCATCAGTATGGAACCCCCAGATGCCTTTAATGTCAGCGCTGACAGCAGTTGCATTACGGCGAATAACGCCGTTGCGCAACTGCACACCCCCACGAGGGTCTACAGTAACGTTAAACAAATCAGGTGATTCGTCATCAGCTAAATCAAATTGGTCAGCACGAAAATTTAGACCGCCAGAAAAAGATTCCAACATTTGAAGTTGGAAATCACGTTTAGACATCTAAATCACCATCTAACCCCACCAGTACTTGCATAACGCAATTGACCAGTTCCAATCATGTACCTAGTAGAAGTACGTGAATTAGCTATCATTGGTTGCGGAGCAGGAGCGTCAGCGTAACGCCTAGCAACATTATCTAATTCCATTGCATATTGCTGCATGTACTGATTAGACATAACAGGGTCTTCTTGCTGCAAGTAGGCTTTGGCAATCGTGTACGTTGTTAAAACAGGGTGAAATGGATTAGGTAAATCAGGCGTTTCACTCCCTGCAGCACTTGCTGCGCTACTAGGAAAATCTGTAGGAAAACGTACACAACGAACATAAATAGTTTCCACCGTGTCGGGAGTGGGATAGAACCTAACAGTGTCATTCCAGAAACTCCATTCCCAAGCGTCACCGCTTGTTGAAACATTTAGTGGGTTGTCACGATCACCTTCGTCACGCCCCACATACGTCATAACGTGATCGTCATTTCGTATAGAGATCAAATCACGGATTCCTTGGGTAACACTTGCCCCAATTGTCGCTAACGTATAATCAGAAGTGCCAGCAACAGTTTGAAACGTTGTTTCCGTTTCATAAAACGGCCAACGTTTTTCACTATAAGCAATAGTGTCATACCCCTGCCCTATAATACGATTAAGTACAGTGTCACTAATGTCGCTTGAATCTATGTCTATGACATCACGAGTTTGATTACGTATATCATCTAGGGTCATTGCAGGCATTACTTAGCCTCGTTTAAAAATTTTTCAAATTGTTGTGTGTGGCCTGCACACAACTGCGTTCCTTTAATTGGATGAGCTTTGCAATCTTTTCCAGCTTTAGTTTGCCCTGAACAAGAAGCAGGCTCTAGAGGCATTTCAGCAAACTCAGAAACACCAGCAACTTGACGTATATTGCCAGACTTTCCGTGTGCTGCGCCCCCGACTGCTCTACCATCTTGACCTGCAGGCCTTGCGTTTGAATTGTAAGCCAGTGCGTTTGCTCTCATCATACTCCGATCTGACTAGTGGGGAGGCTACCTGCCTCCCCACCAATCGGATTTATTAGTCAGTCAAACCAACAAGAACACCTTGTCGTGCTCTGTTGCTAGTTGTGAGGTTACCGTAAGACAAGATTTGCGCATAGCGTGCATCTTGGTTAGTTGGACGTACAAACGGTGTTGGCTTGAACCAAACATCGCTGTGTGCAACTAGACGGATGTACTTCGTGTTTAGGAAGTACATTTTACCTGCTAGGTTTGAGTCACCATCATAGGTGCATGGAGCACCTTTGAAGAGAAGGTTCTGGAACCCTGCATCTGCAACTGTTGCATCGGTGTACCGAAGCTGTGGTTGTAGAAGAGATTCGTACTTCTCGTACTCATCCTGATCACTGATAATCATTGTAGGTTGGTCGTTACCTACTGAAACGTTATTGTACATTGTTGACATTCCAGCAAGTGTGAGTGCTCCACCTACGTTAGTAGCTGAAGACCTCCACCATGAGTTGTCAGAATCAGAAGCATCAATGCCACCAATCTGAGCACCACTGGCTCCGTCATTGCTTGTACCGACTATAGCATCAAGCCCTAGCCAGTCTTTGCCTGCACCGTTTGAGTAAAACATGGTGTTCATGTTCTCAATAACAGTTTCTTCGGCTTGCATGATCTTGCCCTCTAGGAGGTCAATGATCGCAGCTTCGCCATTGTTTTTGGCTTCTTCAATACCTGTGATTGTGACAGTTACTGCGTACTGTTTCCAGTCGTACTCAGCAGCGGTTATACCGTCCTGAGCATCTGTGCTGATAGTGTCAGAACCACTGTATGAAGCAGCAGTTGAGTTTTTCCCATAGATGATGGGAACAACGATCTTTGCACCGCCACTTACACGCCGAACGGTTTGGCCGTTCGTTAATGCGTAGAACAATGGTCGTGCAGAGAAAATGTTATCCGTCAACTTGGGAACATAGTTTTTCAGAGTCGTTGATAGAATCTGATCAAAAGCTGTATTTCCAGCAGTCATACTATTTCCTTTACATAGTTAGTTGGTTAATTGTTTTCTTGTAAAGCCAACTCGTATGCGTCACGTATTGAAGTAACCGCAGTTACTGCCTTATCAATGTTCCCAGCAGGAGTTCCCACTGAAGAATCTATGATTTGAGCATCACGCTTTTCTTGCACAATATCTGCTGTTGCAGGGTCCGTAGGACTCGGAACATCAGATTCAGTCTTAACAAATTGGTCATAAGTCATGTCCTTGTAAGCTGCCTTTAAATTAGGGATATTGTGCTTAATAGCATGAGCAAAAAGCTGCTGTTGATCTATCTCAACACCGTACTCTTCGCTTAATTGCGCTATTTCACGTTGCATATTCTGTTGTCTTTGCGCCCGATTTTGTTGTTCAATGGCAGATTCAAGTCGTCGCAAGCGAACTTCTTCGGGGTCCAAATCCTCAACATCCTCAGATGTTTCGGTGTATTGGTTGCCCAGAGAAACCCCGAATGCGTTTCCTAGAGCCGATATGGCCCCTTCGGGATCACTCTCTAAAGCTTGGACAATTGCCTCTCCTTGAGCCAATCTCTCACGCTCGGCTGCCAATTCCTGCGTCTTACGTGTGTAATCAGCCTGACGTTGGTAGCCATTTTGAAGTTCCTGTAAAGAAACTTCTTGTTCTACACCATCTATTTTGACAGTGTAGCTAGGGTTGCTAGGGTTGCTGGTATTTGCCAGTTCTGCTTCCATAATTGGAATCCTTTCGGTTATTCCTATAAATAATAAAAATGTGTCCCATTACAGATTAGGCAATTCCAGCCCCATTTGGTTCTGAAGTTGCGAAAGAAGCTCAGGGGGGACACCTCCAGTAGCTTCAAAAGCACCACCACCAGCACCTGCAGCAGGCGGACCGCCCATTCCACCAGCTATTGACGGTGGTGGAGGGGCAGCGCCTTCAGGAGGGGTGGCAGCACCTTCAGGTCCAGCAGGCGGAGCCTGTTGAGCCATGAACTTTTCAGGGTTTTTAACCCCAAATCCGTAAGAAAGCACGTATTTAGCTAATTCGGCAGGGTCAATAACTGTTCCCACCAAAGGACCGACAGCGTTCATTAAGGAAATAGCTTGCTGTCTCCGTGCAGTTTCGTTTAGAGGTTGTGTAGATCCACCTTCTACAGCGAAATCATATTCTCCCAAGATGTCGTCTCTACTGTAAGCGACAAAAAACTTCTCATCGTCTTTGCCTGTAATTCTTACCATTTGTGGACGAGTCATGAATTGTTGCATTAATTGCAGTACCAACCGAGCGACTTCACCAATATTTAGTTCAACCATTGCAAGCTTATCTGCTGCTCTGGCGTTGCCAGCATCAGCGATAATGCTAGCTTCTGTTGCAGTACGCCTAATTTCAGGCATTTGCCCACGAGCGTACTCCGATACACCGCTAACAGTGTTTATGTCTTGTTCAATGATATTGGAATGGTTGTACATTTCAGGAGCAAGCGGTACTTGCGCCAATGGCACAACCACTTCACCAAGGTTTCTATTTTCATCAACAACAGGCACGAACCTACCATCTTCATCTGATTCCAGCGCCTCACGGCCTTCAGGGCCGAAAGATCGCTCATGGTACAGGTATTTGCGTGCATATCGTTTCCTATGGTTGACCATCTGTGTGCGAGTCTTATTAAGTTCTTCTTGAAGTGACTCAATAGCTTCTAAGTCACTCATAGGGTAAAAAACGTCAGGAATGTCATAATTCCGCAACATTACAAAAGGATGCCCGAAGCTGTAAGGCATCGGAGTAGGGTCAAGCAAGTAATCATCACCTGTGTCCGTACAAACCGAAATTGTGCCATTCTCCAAATCATAAAATTCGTATAAAGTTACACGATCTACGAGTTCTTTATAGCGGTCACGTTCATCATCGTTATCCCAACGAGACTTAACACCACTGTCTGCCTCAATTTTTCTACGAGCGCTTGATTTAAACCTTTTGTCTTTTTTGACTTCAGAAACTGGCCTTACGATTCTTTGCGCTATCCATTTTGCGTCCTCTATACACGTAGCTTCAGGATCAATCAACATATCAAATGGTGAAATGCGCTCCACAAAAGGCTGATCTTCAACAACGACCATAGTTGTACTAGGTAAAGTGTCTAAAATGTCTTGATCAGAAGGCAATTCTCCAGCCATTTCAGGATTAGTAATAGCCACATCACGAATTTCTTCTACAGAAGCATTGTATTCTTGCTGCATTTCCTCAGCGCTCATAGGGCGCTCTTCTTCAACGAACTTCCAACCTACCTTCAACCAGCCATGCCCAAAGATTAAAAAATCTTTAACCATTCTACGAAACGGTTTACGATAGTCGTGGTGTCGCCAAAGGTAGTTAATGACAGACTCAACAAATATGGCCCTGTCTTCATCAGTTTCTTTTGTAGCAGCAACCGTAATTTTAGGATGGTTAACAGCTACTGAAGGAGCGATAACATTAACAGTAGAAAAAGCAAGATTAACAGATATACGATCACTAGTAATACCATACTGGTTGTTATCCCAATACGTCTTGCCACGATACAGGTCAATCATGCGCCTCCACTTAGCATCGTACCCTTCATCGGTACGCCACTTTTGAGCCATGCGTAAGCGTTGCTTTACCTGATCGTATTCATCTGCCTTATATGCCATATTATGTCCAACGGTTTCCTACGTACTCTATTTTTCTACCTTGAGCTTGTGCATCAGATATTACCTTACGTTCACGCTCTTTGAGCGTCATATCTTGTTCTTCTTTAGGCAAAATTGAGCGTTCACCCTCAAAAGAGTACATTTGGAGGCTTAATGTCTTCTCACGAAAAGCCCAACCTTCTTTGAGTGCCTGTTCAGAGATATTGGGTTCCCTTGATCTCTTATCTATGCAGTATTCCTCAAAGGTTGCATCGTGTGGCAACATTGCCATAGAAGCTATACAGCTCCGCTTGGTTGTTTAGCAGAAGGTTCTACCCTGCCACCAAGACCATGCTGATTTTTAGGTGTTACACGAGGTGTTTTGTGATTTCCGCCCTCACCAACGCCTGAGCCAGAAGCTTCAGCGTTTTTATGGGCTGATTGACCAGCGCCTCGTCCACTCGCAGGGCGAGCAGGACCATTATATAGCATGGAAGTGTTGCCAAGACGAGGCTTTGCACCAGCTCCTACTTCATTGTATTTGGCATTAACCGCCATTGGATCTCCTTAAATTAAATATCCTAGTTATTAGCTTACGCTGTCCCACGCCCTAGATGTCTTCCTATGACGTTATCACCAAATTCAGCGTATTTAGGTATTTGGCGCAGCCACCAATCAAAAGTAAAGGTATCATCAACCTTTTCCACGTACTCAGGTACAAATGCGTACTTACGCATTTGATTTGCTAGCGCTAACGCCATCACACGGTCATCGTAAGGCGAACCAGACATTTGCCCCCTGTCATTCCGTGTATACGTCCTCAATTCAGCAATCGTGTTCTTGTCATACAGCTTCAACTCGTAGTTCTTAAGAGCCATACCTAAATCATCAATCATTAACGGCTTAGAAGTACGTGTGGTCTTCCACCCATACTCTTGAGTAACCCTTTGATCAACTTGATTCAACGACCTTTTCCTAAACAAGTTCGGATAACCAAGCTGCCTAAGCTGAGTAATAGTCGTAAGACCATGATTATTAGCTTCAACACAACACAGGGCATCGCTATACCACAACCCAATCTTCAAAACCTCATGTGCCAGCTCATCTGGCGGTATGCGCCCATGCCATATCGCCACCTGTTCCCCTGTGCGCACATCCAAAACCTGCACACACGAGTAGTCACCATGCCCTAGGCCCTCAGCAGTATCCACTCCTAAAACGTACCCACTAAAGTTTTTTGGTTTTTCCCAAACAGTTAACATCTGAACTCCACAACTCTCGGATACGGCTCATGCAAATGGCCCTCTCGGCCAGATCTAACGTGATGCTCAATAGCCTCCAAAGCGTCAAGATCAAATACAGGGTTACCAGAGCGAACGAATGCCTCTTCAGGGGAAGTTGGGTATTCCTGTGCGAGCTGCCACGGCAACATAGCGTCTTTTTTACCTTCATACCACGACTCATCTCTATCCTCAGATGCAGACCAAGGAAAAAACATAGGATCAAAGTTATTATTGCCAGTTACCGCACCTGTCCACAGGTTGTGGAAGAAGTTACCCGAACCATTTGCTGTAGAAAGTCCAATAATACGACCCCCCACATCAGCAACAGGCTCAATAGAGGCCCAAGCCTCCTCTGGGTTAGGTAAAAACGCCCACTCATCCACAACAATAAGTGTTGCAGACTCTCCACGAGCAGGATCAGAAGCGGAAGGCATACTAGTAATCTGCGAACCGTTAGAAAACCCCATCCTTTGCTGGTGCTCAACTTCCGATTTAGGACCACGTTCAACCATCCACTTTGGCAAATGCTTAAATCCATACTTAGTTTTCCTTAACAACAAGACCGCCTCACGTTCAGTACGTGAAAGGTCAATAATATTTTGGTCATCATGGAAAAAAGCCAACCAGAACTGATGAGCAGCTACCAACGTAGTCCAACCTATCTGCCTAGCTTTGAGTGTTAGCGAATATCTTTCATCTCGCCATCTATTGAGAGCTTCTTTCTGAGCCTCACGTAATCCAAAAAGTATGCGACCATGAGCAGGGTGAGCAATACTCCAATAGTTTTGAAGAAAATACTCCTCGCTCTTGACACAGTTCCTCCACTCGGCTTCCTGCCGAAGCTCAGTGATACGAGCCACTAGTAACCTCTAGCTCGCCCCATACCCTTAGACTTACTTTTGGACTTCTTCCTAGCTTTAGAAGACTTACTCTTCATACCGCTATACCCACCTTTACCTTTAGGCATTTTCCACCAACCTTAATGTTCCAATCGTAGCCTCAAGCGCATCAGCCAACTCATTATCAGACATAGAAGCTACATCACGATCCTCAGTAACGGCAACCCTACGCTTAGGCGTAAATTTATCTATATATTGCAAGTAAAGGCTTGCAGCCTTTACATCACCATCGGCAGCACGCTGCCAAAGAGCATCTATGACGCTCTGAACCCTTTCAGGGTTTATGTTGAGTTCGGCTGCACGCCGATCCCATTCTTTAATGAACCTAGGGTCTTTCTTAATTCGTCTTACAGAGTCCTCGTGTAGGTCGTTTTGTCTCGCCCACTCACGTTGTGTGTAAGGCTCTCTTTCTGGACCTTGTAAGAGCCAGTCTAATAGCCTTAGCCAGTGGTCTGGCATAACCTTTAGGCCTGTCTCAGGGTCTGTTTTCCAATTGTTCTTTCCCATAGGTTCTCCTCTCTTGTTAGCGTAATTGTCCCATTCGTGCTTTACAAGCAATCTAATAAAATACTGGGACACTTTGCACTAATAGGTACTAAGTACTTAGAACAAAATTTCGTTTACCCCAGTAAAAAGAAATTTTGGTACTGGGTAATCTTATATCGCTAACAGCACTTTGTGATAGCCAGAGCTTCTAAAAACCAAACGCAACGGATATGGATTAATAATTATTATAGGAAACGAAGTGGTGGGGGGCCGTAGGGGTGGGTCGGTCAGTCCCTGTGCATAATGCGCACCGACTGGTCAGTCTTCTCACGCCAATTCCTTCGCACAAGAAGAAAACTAGTCCTGACCTGCTGTTTTGTCCCCTCCAGTCCTACAGTATGGCAGGGGGATCTGCGCAGGATACCGTGCCACTGGAGAGAGCTGAACCCAATCTGGTCTGGTCAAAAACTATGCAACAACGTAGTTGTTGTAAAAACTCCCTGAGGAACGAAGGGAGTTTTTCCTTCCACGACAACCGAAATGGAGGCCGATCATGGCAATTTCAACCATCAATTTGGACGGTGAAACCGTCAACGTGAACACTTTTAAAGTGTTGAGGTGGGCTTTAAAAGCCCATTTCGATGAACAGCTTAGCTGTTGGAGAGATCCTGATTTCCCAAGGGAAATTGGAGTCGCCGTAGAACTAGTAACTAGCTTTCTACGGGATTGGATTTTCAATCCAGTTGAAGAGTTTAAGTTCTGGCAGAGCCAGTTGGAACGTCAAATAAGTTATGACTGGTAAACCAGTCGTCCAAACCATCAAGCTGGAACTAAAGTTCCAGAGAAAGGAGAACAGCATGTTCTCAACCCTTAAAACCCTACTAATCGAAGATTACCGAGCTTTTATGAGGCCAAGAGACTCTTGGACTCCAGTCCAATCAAGGCGAAGCCTTTTCCTTCGGAGATGGAACATCTTGGTCCGAGATTGGCTTTGCCACCCAATCAGAACTTACCGATACGGAGTTCTAGAACTCCAAGGTATATCCACGATGCTTCCTTTGGAAGTGAGAGACGACGAAAGTCTCCTCTGGAGAAACCAGAATGCTCTCACTAACTTCCTCTGGAAGTGGACTGGGCTTCGGTGGCTGAACTCTTGTTCAGAGTAATCCCCTGAAAGGTGTGCATGGTGATAGTATCACTGTGCGCACCTTTTTTTTGTCCTGTGACCTGTGTCCTGTGACCTGTATGCGTAGCACCTTGAAAAGGTGGAGAAAAGGGGTCGCTAACAGGACGACAAGAAACCATGCTACTACGTTAAGTAGTAGTAAATTACCCCTGACCTAAAGGGAAGGGGATAATTTCCTCACACAACAACGACTGGGAGGTCGGCAAATGACAACAGAAATAACAATCAGCAAAGCTGAAGCGAAAGCAATCCTTGGATTGGCCTCAAAAATCGGCAGGGCAGAAGGCCTGAAGCAAGATGCACCTGCGGTTAAGCCAAAGGCTTCTAAGGCCAAGAGTCCTAAGATGTCGGCAGATCGTGCTGAGAACCTTAAAAGGTTGGCCGAGGCCAAGGCTAAGTCGGCTAAGAAACCACGTGTTGAGGCTAAGCCTCGTGTAGTTTCTAAGTCGGCTAAAGGCCATGCTAAGTCGATTCTTAATCGTAAGATTAATGGCCACAAAAGTGCTTCAACGTTAGCGTTGAGTCGTGGCGATAAAGAACAGGCTATCCTGCACCTCCAGTGTGCTCTGGACTTATGTCCAGCGAATTGGGATAGCGTGATGGATTCAATCCACCGAAAGTTAGTTAAGCTAGCTTAAAGTTGGGGCTGATACGCTTGCATCATGGGGGTGGTGTAGGCGTATTGGCTCCTCAAATTGGTTCAGGTTAAGTTTATTTAACTTGAATTAATGAAAGTTAAATAAACATATAGATGACTGGGAGGTCAGAACATGGAAACAGTTAACCCACTAACAGGAGCGCCAGATTCATTCGGTTGGTCCGAAGAACCAGCAGTTCCTGCTGAAAATAAATTACCGAAGTTCTACACGATCACAGATGACCCTGAGATGCGTGTTTACTGGGCAAATTGGAAGAATCCAGCCGTTTTCTCTCCAGAGAAATACACGCTTGGCGAGTATGAGCTACTCCAAGCCATTGGCATGGACCCAAGGAGAACCTTGGACTATGACGATGCGTTTGAGATGGGCAGTATTGCCCTAGATATGGTCTTCTGTGAAGGTCAGGGAGTATGGGTAGAAGACGGCTTTCAGGTAACTGAAGACTATTGGGTTGATGAGTTCCGATACCTGTACGAAACTAGCGTGGATTCCGATTGGGAACATGACGGTTTTGAGTACGTTATATCCGAGGAAGATTTCCTCGGAGCTTAATTAGACTGGGAGGTCTACACACATGTTTACTTTCACTGTAACCCTTGGGTTAGAAGATGATTTTGGTGGCGAATACAACTACAACTGGATTGGACGGTACGTCCAGTCTAGTCCTCATGCACAGTCCCTGTTCAGGGTGTTTACCATTGCTAATGGTAGGGGTATTGACACTGACACCAATGAGGAAGAACCTGTCCTTGTGATACAAGGATCTTGTGAATCCGAAAAGCTGTTAGACGACACACACGATTACTTCAGGGGTGTCGCTACAGATATGCGCCAAAGAGGATTTGGCTGGTTTCAGTCCAGTATCAGTAGTTACGCTTACACGGACTACGGCCAAGATGTTATGGAACATAACTGGGAAGCCGAACTAACCTAAACGCCTTAGTGGTTTACCCCTCTTTATTGAGGGGATAAACCTCTTAGCCAGATTGGAGAAACAATGAGCATCAGATTTAATGCAAAGGGCGAGATTATCGTCCCGTTCCATAGGGTTGGGCATGATCGTCCAGACCTCGCCTCCCTGTTGGAGGCCGTTAAAAAACTACCTCCGAAGGAGAAGAAATAATGAACAGTACAAACGTATTCTTTAGCCTAGTTGCTGGTGAAACAGGGTGTTCACCCTTCATGTTGGCTGAAGATGAAGACTTTATGCGTGAAGCATTAGACTTGTCTAAACAGGGACTGTCAGTAACGGAATTGGCCGATGAAATGATTCATTGGTGTGAGCTGAATTATTAAGGAGCTTAATAATGTATTTGAAAGAACACCCAAACAGGAAGATCATACGTGTCTGTTTACAGCATGACGGTAATGGCCGTTACTACGGTGTAGTACTGGTTAAATGGGCCAACATTGATCCAGAAGAGTATGTCGTGTGGAGCTGTGGCTCCAACGATCACGAAATGGCCTTAGACACGGTGCATGGCACGTATGTCATAGGGCGTGATGAAGCTGAGAAAGTGTTTGCTCGTAGAGCTTACACTCACGGAATAGGAGCAAAAGTAGATGCCTAGTGGAACTATTAACGGTGTAACCGTTGCTGTCGGACATGGCGACTTAATCGCATTTCTTCCATGTTCCCATTGTGGGAAGGAAGAAACGGTTAAGGCCAGATACGAGGACGTGCAGACATATCTGCGTGGTGCTCTTGTGCAAGAGGTGTGGCCAGAGGCCACCCCTGCATATAGGGAGCAAATGATAGGGTTGCGTAATGGTGGACACCATTACCATTGCGACACCTGTTGGAGTGATCTCCTTGGAGATGACGATGACGAAGATGACAATTGGTAGATGACCATAGGAGGTCAAATGAAAAACACTGAAAGAAACCGTTTACGGTATCGTAAGCTGAATGCACAGTTGGCTAATGCCACCAAATTCAACAAATCAGGTGAAACTGAGAGAATGGTGGAAGCGCTTAACAGCGCATATAAGCTAGCTTCCACACCTACGGTGTGGCCACACGAACAAGAACGTGTGTTGAAGTCGGCTAAAAAGCACGGTGCTATAGTCGGAGCTTAACAGGTGGGGCCTCATACGAGGCCCTACTACAGGGCGTACATGTATTCCCCCATGTGCGTCCTGTAGTGGGTAAACCACTGAGAATAGGAGGTCGTCATGTTTATGACACTAGATATTTGGGTTCCCCTAGTTTTGGGTGGAATCTGTTTCGGAACATACATTGCGTGTGTTTTGCATTTCCGTGAACTTTGTGAAGTTCAGGGTATATACAAGGAGATGGTTGATAGGGCCGAGCAAGCGGAAGCCTTGCTTGAACACGAGGCCAGACGTGACGAGCATTGTGGCTGGTCAAACAAGGAAACTTGGTCCTTGGTCATAATGATAGATAACGATGAATCGTTGTATCATCATTTCATGCAGCTCATTAGAGATTTTGCGAAAGACTTTGAGCTGTCCGCTCCCCTTAACGGGGAAGACACACGGCGTTTGGGCCACCACATAAGTTACCATTGGGGTAACTTGGTGGAAGAATGGTTTGAGATGCAAGACGACATGTTCTTACTTAGTAAAATCATGATCGGTTCAGACTGGCGTGTGGACTGGTTTGAAGTGGGTGAATGGGCTTCAGAGAAGCTTGAGGACTATGACCCTTACGAAGGCAATCAAGGCTGCGAGGAGGCAGTATGACAGTTATAGAAACTCGTCCTTTGGACGTAGAGGGCTTCTTGAATGACCTAATACAGGTGCTTGAAGTCGATGAGAAACAAAACAACAACTACTGGCGCTTCCACATAGTCACGTTAGAGAACATGCGTGATAGTGGGTCGTCCTTACACAAGGTGTGGTGGGATACGTGGGGTCCACGGGAAGTGAACCTGCCTATCAGGGGGGCAACATGATAGATGAGAACTCTTACGAGTACCTAGAGTCCGAATACCACAGGGCTAGGAAGGTTCTGGATAACCATGGGTTATCTGATTGGGTTGTTTTGCCCAACGAACCACAACTAGTTAGGCGCATAGACCCCAAGGACTACTACACAAATGAGGAGTGTCCGAAGGACAAAGACAATGGCGATTTTATGTGCCAAGGGTGTGGTAACTGGTTCGGTGAAACCCTTACGTTTACAGGATATGTGTGCCACTGGTGTACAGGAGCGCTGACATAGATGGTTTACAGGGAGTTATGGACACCCATTGAAACCCTTAAGGTTGAAGGCAAGCGTTACCCTTTGGAACGTGGTCGGCTTTTCAAGGTAAAGGGAGAACGAGGGGTCTTCAGGGTCATGAACATGTTTGCGCATAAGGACGACCCTAATCGGATTGAGATTCACGCTTGGTGGCGTGATAAGGAGACGTTCACAGGCGGTAAGGCCATGTGGAGGTACGTCACGCCTAATGACGTTAAACGAATTTTAGGCAAATTGGAAAAAGTATAATAATTACTACTGAATGTAATGAAGTAGTAATTATATATAGAACTGGGAGGTTCAAATGAGTAATGAAATTGAAGTAAAGCTTGTGATTGATAGCGAGCAGTTAAACGCTAAGTTTGACACGCCTGAATTTGGCAATGCTGTTGAGCAGGTGTTTCGTGACAGGTCCAGCTTCGTAGCTGATCTCAAGGGAGCATTGGAAGTGCCAGATGTTGATGACATTCAGTATGACATCATCAATGGCTCAGACTTGGAATATGCTATAGAGGCAGGTGTTGAGAATTGGGTGAGCAATAGCGACCTGTATTACCTGTCTGACACTGTAGACGATCTCCAACGCACACTTGAAGAGTGGGACATGAGTCAGATGCAAGACGACCTTAACAGGGACGAGCAAGCTATTGATGAAATCAAAGATCGCTTAGACACGGTTGAGGACAAGCTAAGTGCAGAGCCTGAAGATTCAGGCAATTCTGTAGCCATGCTTGTACTTAGGGTTGAGCGTTTGGAGGAAATCAATAAACGCCTCATGCACATCATTAGCAATGTGCAAGGAGAGCAGCTTACATGATTTGTAGGGGGGTGTTGGCAGAAGTTCTGTCACACCCCTCGCATATAATAAACCAATTAGACCATAGGAGGTCACGATTATGACATGGAGAAGAGATTTCATGTTTGAAAGCGGAGATGACGACACGCCCACAGCGTCCGTCATGCTCAAAGCACAACAGGTAGGGGCAGATTTTAATGTCACCTATTTACCAGCAGGTTTCCTGAAACAGGCTGTGTCTTGGCAAGAACCAGAGTTCACGGTTCCCGTCTACGACTCAGGCGAGTATGAAGGTCAACCTAAACAAATGTACATTGTCCGTGATGACACTAACGAGGTAGTGGGTCAACACTCATCTAAGTACCCGAAACGTGATGCGTACCATCACAACTTTGAGGTCTTGGAGAATGCGTTCCCTAATACCTGTGAGAATGTCCAAATTTGGGACAATGGAGGCTTATGCCTCGTCACACAACGCATAGGTGAAGCGGTTGAATTGCCTATGGGAGATGAAGTTATCCAATACGTTTACAGCGTTATGTCCTTGAATGGAACCAAACGCACAATGACGATACCCAAGGCAAGCAGGGTTTCTTGCACAAATGCGCTGGGGTTAACGTTGGCTATCATCTCGTCAAAGGCTACACGTAACCATGACGCTAGAATTTCATTCCAAGCTGAAGTGTTTGAGAAATCAGAGATTCAGTTAGATGCGCTAGTGAGAATGGCCAAAGTCTTTACTAGTAAAAACTTCACAGATCAGGAGTTCTCACGCTTAGTGGATAACCTGTTAGAAGTTCCTGATAAAGATGCTAGCACTAGAGCTGTCAATACGTACCAACGTACTCGTAACAGCATGTTCACTACGTGGCGGAAAGAATGCCAAGAGTTTGGCGACCAAAACATGTGGCTTGCATACAACGCAGTCCAAGGTGCGGAACAGCATCGTGTAAACGCCAACTTCAAGTCCGAGGACGACAAGGGCTATGAAGCTGGTCAAAAGAAGTCCATCTTCAACGCTCTTGAAGGTGGTACACCTCTAGCTGACTCTTGCGAGAAATATCTCCGAGCGGAGCTAGATGCGCCAGAAAAGGCGCTAGTATAGGTGGAGGTCTAGGTGGGACTGCCGTCCTTGACACGCAAGTGTAGTGAATGACCTCCCTCTCTGATGGCAGTTCCACCTCTCTAACGAGAGGGAATTATGATAGTAATTAACACGGACGGTGCGTTTGATGTCGTGCCGTATAACGATGGCGTTCTTGTAAGGACACATCACACAGAGTGTCTGCGAAAAATGATGACACGAATACACGGCAAGAAGTGGGTATATGCCCATCTTGCTGATCACATTAAACACACACCCAAGACAAGGTGGAAGTGGAGAATGACTCTCCCTACCCACGATTGGAATGGGTATCTAGGCAAATGCACTCGTGCAATGGATTATGACTTTTTCTACGACAAAATGATCACAGAGGAAGACATAACTACCACAAAATTACATGGAATAGCAGGTGTTTACACACACATGAAGAAAGGGTGGTCCCACATTGAACAGGTATGAAGTAACGTTCTTATATGTCTATGAGGACTCAGAAACAGTTGAAGTTGTCGCTGACAGTGAGCAAGAAGCTGAGAGATTAGCGGAAGCGGAGCGTGATGGACCAGATTATGCGTGGGATCACGCATCTGTGTCAAGTGACGAGATTTATTCTATCCAAGAGGTAGAATCAGATATAACCGAGGAGGTTGAAGCATAATGGCTGAAATATTAGACAGATTCCCATTGAGGTTTGTAGGTAGAGCTAGGGGCAAGCCCCCTAAATACCTAGACGAGTGGTTTGATGGGCGTGCAAGAAGGCTTAACTACTACGTAGATTTAAACAGATACGCAAGCCTCGCTTCTGCTCGTACTTCCCTCTACCAACAGGCAAGAAGGCGCAATATGAGAGCGCTAATAGCCGTAGAGGGAGATTATTTGTATTTTCAGGTTGTGAACGAGAATGTCACACCTTAAAGTTATACTAGTACTTAGTACATGATCACCCTTTAGGGGGTGATCATGATACTAAGTAACTACTGGAGGTATTGTTAGCGATGAATCTTTTTCCGATTCATGTAGATGAAAAGGGACGTTACGTTCACACGTGGGTCAGGCAGTCGTCTGTAAAGACAGCCGACATGTGTATGGAGCGTCTAAGAAACAGCATCTTTCACTTGAGTGAAGAACCCAAGAACGATGGGGCTGAGTTAGGCACAGCGTGCCATCAGGCCGTAGAGGACTTGTTGATGTCTCGCATTGAGCAAGAAGCTGAAATGACGGAGTATGACATGTATGACGCATTTGACTACTATTGGGACGAGATGTCCGAAGGAGTAGACAACTGGTACTCATACGGAAATGCTGAAACAGCGTCGGATAACGGGCGTGCAAAGTTGAAGGACTGGTACGACAACGTTTTGCCCATGATTGAAAAGCCTGTGGGTGTAGAAGTGGACTTCAACAAGTTGCTTATAGAGGACGATGAACGTGTTGTGTATTTGCGTGGGACTGTGGACCTTGTAGAAGAGGGAGTCCTTTGGGATTGGAAGTTCCCTAAAGCAGATTACACACGTGACCGTTGGCAGTATGACCGATGGGACGTTCAAAGTATCGCCTACACATGGGCGTTAGATATTCCTACCTTTAGGTTTGGTGTTATGCACAATAAGGGTTGGGGAACAATGGAATTTACACGCAACGAATCACATGTAGAGTGGTTGCGTAACAAGGTCGCTAGTATCTGCCGATACGTTGAGAACCAAACAGCTCCTTGGCTGTTAGGGGATAACGGTTGGTGGTGTAGTGAAAAATGGTGTCCGTCTTGGACACAATGTAAGGGTAAGAAAAGCCCAGAAAGCGAGGAATAACATGGCTTACTCCATGACTCCTTATGAAAGAGCGTCCATAGAGGCGCAAGTCTGTATAAAGGCAGGCGTTGAGATGGCCGTAGCTGAAATAAGCAACGGCGGTTCAGGTGGTGTGTCACTTGCTTTAGCAAATGCACTAGCGCTTGCTGAATCACTTGGTGACTTGAAAGATGTCATCGTTGGTGGAACTGCAAACGCACCTACTCCTGTTCCGATGACTACAGAGGCAGACATAAAGGCTGCGTTTCCAACTGCGGTAGCGCAAACCACTCCCTCTGGGCAAACATCACAATACATCTCCGATGAGGATTACTCATTGGTTCACAAATTGTTCATGCACGAGAAGGCAAATGGCATAGCCTACGCCTCCAAGGACTCGGTATTCATGGACAACCAAGCTGTTAGGAAGCTATTCGCCGAAGGCGCACGGCAATTCCCACCAGATTACTGGGCGGAATCGATGCGTGGCAAAGAAATTCCTACAACCAAAAAAGGCAAATGCGCCCTTGGTGATTTTAAAATCAAAAAGGGTACAAGCTTAAGTGAAGATGGCACTCCCATTTTGGGGAATGGTGAAGGCAATCACCCACTTGCGAACAAATCAGGCTACTTCGGTGGCTTGGTTAATCACACGCCTTTTAACTGGCCTGACCGTCCTGCACCTATTGACCCTAATGGGTGGTTAGCAGGAATAAGTGGCTAACAAGCGTTTGTCTATGACAGATGCAATGGATTTGCTGGGGCAGTCACAAACTGCCTCAGCAGTCCATAAAGACGTTAAAGGGGTCAGTGACTCAGACCTAAAGCGGTTATTCACACCTAAGACAGAGCAGATGAAACGTATGCGCTCTGATCTCCGTGCAGGCGGAGAGTGGCGCTTTGGTATTGAGGCCTTTGACTCAGCGACTCTAGGAGGCGCACGAGCAGGACAGCTTGTAACCCTCATAGGGAAGACGCACACAGGTAAGACCATGGTAGCCATGAATATGGTTGCGAAGAACAAGAACCACCGTACTCTATGGGTGAGTCCAGATGAGACAGAGACTATGTTCTGGGGCCGATACTCGGCCATGCAACTACAGATTCCCCAATCTGACTGGCTATCTAGGCTCATGCGACAGGACGAGATGGCGTGGGAGCGCACATCTCAGATAGTCCAAGACCAGAAGAACCTACATTTTGAGTCCACAGGCATGTCTGTAGACGACCTAGATAAAGCCTTGCGAATAGCATCAACAGAGCTGTGGGACGGTGAACGTCCACATGTTCTCGTATATGACTACCTTGAGCTGATAAGGGGTGGCACAGGTGATGCACAAAGCGTGCAAGCCAAGATTGAATCCTTTAAACAGCTAGTTTCGGATTGGCGTATAATAGGCGTTATGTTGCATCAGTCTGGTCGTGGTTCAGGTAGCCGTGGAAGCGCTGGGGGTATTGACTCTGGCAGATACGGTTCCACATCTGAAAGCCATTTCGTTATAGAGACATGGCGTAGGTGGGACGACACTAGCCTTGACGAGGAAGATCGTGCCTACTACCAGAATGAGATAAGCGTTGGCTTATGGAAAAACAAGGCAGGTGAAGGAACTAAGGCCGAAGCGAACCTGACCATAGACCCAAGTGGACGACTGCTTGAAGCAGGCGTAACGTGGGAGCAGAGGGAGTTGGATTTAGATGAATGAACAACTAGTCCGAGATTTCATAACGCTCTTTAAAGGGTTTCCTGACGCTTACGGAACCAATGAAGGTGGGTGCAGGTGGGAAAAGCCAAACTTTGAGAACCATCTCTTCGGAGATAGGGACGATGACATGATTGGCACATACCCGATGGTTTACGATCCTCATTGCAAGCTAGACATGCACGGCCCAGAAGCCTATGACTCTGAGCGTAGATACGCAGAAATGCAACCAGATATGTGGCATTGCATTTGGGGTGCTATTGACATAGACGAAGGCGACGACTCGCTAGACTATGCATTTAACGCCCAGACAATACTTAGGGCTTTAGAGATACCTAGTTGGGTAGAACTCTCAAGGTCCAAAGGGTGTCACGTATGGGTATTTTGCGAGGAATGGGTTACCGCCAAGCTGATACGCAAGGTGCTCAAGGGTGTCATGCAAATAGGCAAGATACCTTACGATGCCGTGTACCCCAAGCAAGATTCTCTTGAGGGGCCAGTTGGCAACTACATGAGGCTTCCTTATGGGTGTAAGCGACCTAAACAACGTCAGGAAATGATAAACCATACAGGCCAGCCATACGACCTAGAGTCGTTTCTGTTTACAGCGATTGACAGAAGGGCTAGCAAAGTGGCTTTAGAGGCAGCGTCTACGCTGTATAAAGAGCCACAGGCTGATTTGCCTCCACCACGTGAATACTCCAAGGAGCCGTTGATGACGGCAGATGGAAATAAGCTTCGTGGAGCCTCCAGACGAATGTATGAAGACGGTCCTGTTGAGTACTTCCTTAACGGACAAGGCGCAGGACGTGGCCGTCACGGCTTCTTACACCGATTTGCTAGAGCAATGTGGGAGTCAAAGTACCAGAGAGGTGATATAGTTTCATGGACTACAGACCTAGACGCTCGTCTTGGTCTATGGTTTAGTGAAGGACCTAAATTCTCTGGGAGGCGAGATGCCCAAAAGCAAATCCAAAAAATCGTTGATGACGCAGGCTCAAGAGCCTTGCGTTGAGTTCATTGTCGAGGGTCGGCCCAAGCCAAAGGGTCGCCCTCGCATGACTCGTAGGGGCAGGGTATACACACCTGTAGAGACTATAGAGGCTGAAGAGCTTTACGCTGACACAATAGCAGGCAAATACGAGCAATTTGAAGGGCCTGTGACAGTGATACTTAAATTCAGCAAAGAAAACACTTATGTTCAGATCTGTTCAGCAGGAGATTGGAAATCTCCCTTGCGTGGAGATCTGGACAACTATATTAAATTGGCTTTAGACGGTATACAGCGTGCAGGACTTATCAAAAACGACAAACAAGTTGTCCACGTTGATGCCATTAAGGTATGAGATGAGTTTTAAGGATAGGGAATTTGAACACAGGTTTAAGATGATGGGCGACATAGCAGAACAAGCATTTGAAACTATATGGCACACCAATTGGGAAAGATTTGGGCTAAATAGGCCTAGGTTGAAGATGAGTGCTTTGCCACCAGTAATACGGCACACGCCTGATTACCTAACATCTAACAACCTCGTAGAAGTGCAAGGTTTAGGCAAGGATCAAACGCTTAAACTCAAGCTTGAGAAGTACGAAGCGCTAGAGTGGTGGAACAAGGTTCACCCACTTTTGTTTTTCGTTTATGACTCGCATAATGATCGGGCGCATTCGCTTGAATGGAAAGCCCTAAAAACACTGTGCAAATACGCACCAGTTGAAGAATTTCCCGAAGGGAAAAAGTACTATGCGATACATGCTGAACTAATATGGAGTAATGGCAAAGCGTGACTTTATTATTGACCCGATTGAAGCATCGTGGATATTTGATAAAGCATACAGCAAACAAAAGCACAGAGTAGCCACAGCAATGGAAGCCCTTATGCTTGCGGAACCCCACAGAACACCTGAAGTGTCCCTAGAAGAACAGCACAATCTCAGAGAGATCCTTGTTAGCGCATTAGACGCACTTGAGCCTATAGAGCTTTGGATAATTAACGCTTTACTATTTGAAAAGCTAAGCTTACGAGAAGTTCAACACATATTAGGAATACCAAAAACCACACTCGCTAGGAAACGAGACAAAATCTTAGAAAAGCTAAGAAACAAAATACGAACAATTCCAGAAGTACAGGAGTATCTAGATGGACAATCATAACGACATAATGCCTAGGTATTGGGAAGACGCAGCAGGCCTAATGGCCTTCAGGATAGACGATGCCAGAGGCAGAGGACTAAAACACCCAAATGCAGAAGAAGGATTCTTCGCATTGCTGAAAGCCATACGTGAAGAGTACGACACTTGGTGCATGAAGCTCTATGGCGTGCTAGATGAAGACATTGACGAAACAGTAGTGGCCAATTGGTTTACTGCGTTTGCGACATTGGTCTTAGACGCAGGCGAAACACACACAGAGATCAACATTCCCGATGCGGAATCATTGTTGCCATTGCTGGTAGCAAAACAACATGATTACGGACACATGAATATCCAGAGATTTGGGCTAGACGGCATTCTTGTTAGAATGCACGACAAGATAGCTCGCTTGGAGAACTTGACAATGCGTTCATACGACATGGGTGATGAGGAACTTTGCGAAGCAAAAGCTGATACCATCGCAGATCTAGTGGGGTACTGCATAATTGCGTGCATGTACGCCTATGACATATGGATGCTTCCTATGCAGCTTGACGATATTGACTGATGAAGCATCAGGTCCACATACATCAACAGCGCTTACGACAGGGAAAACCTGCAATCATACACAGAACCTACAAGGGGTCTGAGTACCACCAAGAGTTTGAAATCCCTAAAGGGGCCAAGGTTATACAACCAGAGAAGCCACTGTCTTGTGGCGCTCGTGCATGGATTGAATGGGAAGATTAACTGTCTTTGCTGAAAGCTTTAGATACAGGGTTCTTAAAGAGGCAACCACCAATAAACGCTATCGCAGCGTCTCCACCAATGGTTCCTACTGCTGCTAATACAACAGCAGCGCAAACACCTACAATTGTAAGCAGTTCGCTCTTTAACTCTTTTACACTGTCCATAAATATCTCCATGTCACTGGTCCAATAACTCCATCGTTTACGATGGGGTGTTGTTTTTGAAAGCGCAATACCGCTTTCTTGGTATTTCTACCGTAAATACCATCAACGACTAGCTTAACAGGGAGCCGTGCATTTAGCTGCCTTTGAGCCATCTGCACGTATTTACCTCTAGAGCCTTTACGCAATGGTTTACGCTGTAGTTCTACGCCTATGTCTAACAAGGTTTGCCTAATAGTGCTAAAGTCTATCTTCTTCGGATTTTGGCTAGCTTCTGGCATTCCTGCTTTAATCCAACTAGCTATAGCGTTAGATGGACAATAGGTCTTTGCAAAATCTCGGTGACATTTAATCCATAAATGATCACCGTATTTTTTACGCACGCCCTCAATAGCGGTGCGTATCCCTTCTTTGCCTTTCTCAGTGATGTCGTCACCTGAGCCTATATAAGACAAAGAAATAGTTCTCCAATTCCAACCTCTTGTAGCTGCGCCTTGATGCCACCCACGTCCTTCAAAAATCTCCCCATTCTCCCCAATTAAGAAATTGTACCCAATTGATTTCCAACCAAGAGTTTTGGTGTGGTAACGATCATGGCTCTTTACACGCTCGGCAGGCATCGATGAAGCACCAGTAGTGTGATGCACAACGATGCCAACAGGTTTAACACGAAACGGAGATAACCGTCTTCCTGATTCAATCGCTCCCCATTCTTTACGAGTAATAAATTCCATACCTATAAGCCTCCTTGTCCCTAGTTGTTATTATGGATAGCATCTAGCATCTGTAAGCGGTTAGCATCAGTGACTTTTTGCCTGTCTTCGTAGTATTTCCCTACTGCAGCTTGTTCTATCTCATAGGGGCTAAGCGTTCTTAAACCTATTCCAAAGAACCAACTCATTATATTGGAGAAATGCCTTTCTTGGTATTTCTCCTCAGTAGGAGCTATCCTACGTAAATCGCTAATAGGGGGCGTTACTTGCGTTAAAAAGTGCAGCCACTTAGATTTTATAGCATAACCACCGTTAGGTAAAGGCTTTGCAACACCTTGAGATTCCAACATTGGCATCAATAGCGGAACTTTTTCCAACCAGAAAGGCACATGTTCGTATCTGTCTTTAAATGAATAGTCTTTCCAAATGTTCCTATTCATCATCAACTCCAAAGGAGCTTTAACCAATGGAGTCATCATTGACGCTCCAGAGCGCAACGTGGCCCCTGCTGCACCCAATATGTCGCCTTGGGCTACTTCCCTCAGAGGATCATTGATCATGTCAAAAGTGGAACGAATAGGGAGATCTGGCATGAAGTAAACAGGGTTTCCTTGCACGTCCATGCTTTCAGGTAATCGCACACCGCCCTGCCTTAGCATCCAATCAGGAACAGGGCCTATGTCCCTATCTTCTTTATCAGACAACGCTCGCATCGTTATCGCATATCTATGGAACTTCGCTGGCTGTTGAAAGAACTGCCCAATAGTTAAAGGGATGGCGTGACGTGACCACGTATAGAACGGAATTAATCTTTTAATTTTTCGTTCAGTTGGGCTTAAGTCAGAGTAATCAAAATGCCATTTAACGATATTGTCCCAAGCGTCATCTACGGTTCCACCAGAGTTTAATGTGTGCAACCCCAAGGACCCTCTTACTACGTCTTCTACAGTAGCGTTAGCGCCTCTGAATTTTCTAAGGACAAAGAATTGAGAACTAAAAGGTATTGCTGATCGTATGTTCCAATCTCTTCCCCTCCATCGTTTGACAGTCTGTATTTCCCTGCCCCCAATTGTTATTGTTCGTTTAGAATCAGGAATAAATTCTTGCCCATAAAAACCAGATCCCTCTTTGCCTATTAAGCCACCGTCCATCATTGCACGAACTGCGTTAATATCTCTAGGGGTGGTCTTCTTGCGTGCTGCATCAGCCAATTGCTGTGCGTCACGCAGTACACGCCTACGTAGTTTTGGTTTAGAAGCGCCAAATATGGCTGCGTCAGCTATTTCGTCTTGGTACTTTAAGTACCTATAGGCGTTTAGAAATTGGCTATAAGCGCTTACAGGGACATCAGCTAAATAGTTCATCCATAAAGCTCCGTAAAAGTTCCTAGCCAAGAAACCTGCTTTCAGGATCATGTAACCTTTTGTAACGTTATGAACATTGTCGTAATACTGAACAAGGGTTCTAGGAGGTTTGCCTGAAGTATCTAACCCAAGTTTTGTCGTACCCATTATCGTTTCAGTTATTCCTTCTCTAGTGGAATTAGCTAAACCAACTGGGTTCTTAGCAGCATCATGTGCATAAATTAATGATGTGAAAAGACGCTCTTTCGTCTTTTCACTCATTTCTGAGTATTTAGGTACAAATAACTGGTCTATATCTGGCTTAGGGTTATTCAGGGTTTTGAGAATATAGTCAATTTCATCTAAGTCATTAATCCCTATTTGTTTTAAAGAAGCTGCAAAATCCAAAAGATTTTCCAAGCTTCCTAGCGCTAACAAGTCATCATCAGCAAAACCATCTATCATGTTTTTAAGTTTGTTTCTGGCATCAACATGAAGCTGTATGCGTTGAGTAACAAAATCTAGCGCCTGTTTCTCTTGAAGTATGCGCAATTCCACATCTTCCAACTCTTTCGCCAGACCTGTTACTTCAATATCTTCATCAGGCATCCACCTTCTAAGCCTTTCAACGTCCTTAGACAATTGCGTGTCATAGGGCCTAGAAGTCCTTATCTTATGCAAATCGCCTAAAGCTTTAAGTCTGTCTACATAGTGAGCTTGCAAATTCTCCATATTGTACTTGATTTGCTTGGACTCATTAATGTTTTCAAAAACGTCTTTCTTTAACAAACTGTAGTTCTCTCGGCCAATGTCATAAGCAGCTTGATCTTTAATATCAAGCGCTTGTTGCAACCCTTTTCTTTCTACCAATTTACCCTTGGGTCTTCCGCCCTTAAGGAAGAGGGGGAACATGTTTCCTCTAGCGGAAGCTTGTAAAGCTTCGTAAGCAGCTTTATCAGCCATACTTGCGCCTTTGAAATCAAGAGTTGGGTTGTTCAAAAAGTTCCTGACCTGTTCATCGTAACGCTTAATAAGTGATTCTCGTGTGGGTATTTTACTCGCAACGATTTCATCAATAAGCTCTTGCTCGTCAGCGTTCCACCATTTTTGCCACTTTTCATCAAGTACAGGGTTGTCGTTAAAGGCATAAATTTTTTGATCTGTGTAAATTTCATCAAACCCTGCAACCACGTGGTGACTCGATTGAGGCTTAGGTATACCCGTAGCCCCCTCTTCAACACCTTCCCTACGAGGAACCTTTTCATCACGCTCTAACACTTTAAACCTATTGACATACGTTTCCGCATCAACTTCACGCAAAGTACCCTCAGCTATTAACTCCCTTACAGTTTCGTCACCACCTTGAAATGTATCTGCTAAACCTTTAGCCGTATAAACCCTTGAGGCCACACCACTACGCAATCGTTCATTAGACGCTGCCAAGAAATGATGCACGTCTATAGCAGCATTAATTTGCTGTTGCGCTCTTGAAGCAGCCCACGCAGGATCAACAACAATCGCATTGGGATTAGTAATCGTAAAGTCCATCGTAAACGGAGCCTGAACAGTGCCTTTACGAGCACCAGCCGTTTGGTCCGCCATAGCGTCCCAAGTCTCATCCTCAAGTATTGAAGCCTTCCTAGGATTCATTCTTCTGTCAATGCCAGTCGCATCAATATCATCCGATGCTTCCCTGATCGATTGAAGAGTACTTTCCTGCTGAAGGTAGTAAGGATCGTCTATTACATCGTCCAAGTCTCCGTATCTTTGCAGGCCAGTCCTTTGCGAGTCCTGAGCGCCACGTGAATAAAAGCTTGTATCCTTGTAATCTCCACGCTTAAATTTGAGCCTAGCTTTTCTAATGGTGGAATTAACGCCGTGCTCGTATGTAGCTTCACCGAACGTCCTAGGTTGTGCGACACCAATATACCCATCATTCGCTAAAGACAGCTTCCAATCATCTATCATCCTTTTACCCAAAAGACTGTCAGCGCCCTCAACTTTAGCAAATAATTGCATTACCCTGTTTACGTGGACATAAGATTGCATCTTAGCCTTAAGAATTTCATCCTTGAAATTAGGATTAGATGGGCTTGTCGCATACGCATACTCACCCAAATCGTCCATAAAGTTATTGAACCGATCACCGTCCCTAGTCAAATAGCTATTTACTGAATCTATTTGCCTGTATTTATTGTCTCTCCAAGAAAGAAACTCAAGCACTTCTTGGAAGGTTCCACCTTCCTTAAAGTAATTAGACATAATAGGATCAGTATTAATAGCAGCCCTTATAGAGCGAACACGAGCCAGCGTCCTTACAGAAGTGATCGTATCCCTTCTGGTGGCTGCAGTCATAGTGTCAACTACGGTAGGTACGCCACTACCCTCAGAAACCCTGTAAATATCATTTAGGATTATTTTACCTTCACCTGTTGCAGGAGAAATGCCTGCAGGAGTGATTTGGATAACTTCACTATCAGCCTGCGGTAATCCCATGTCTGCGTTTTGCAACTCCAAACTACCCTTGTATTTATTAGCAAGCAACAACTCTAATTCTTTTACCTGACTGGTTGTTAGGGCATCCTTGCTAACTACTCGTATTATTTCATCCATAACAAGCGGATCTTGCCTTCCCAAAATGTCCACGAGTCGTTCACCTAAAGAAATCATGTCTTGTGGCATGAGTTTGGTCGGCCCTTCCCAGCCAACCAAACGAAGTATCTGCTCAGTAAACTCACTCAAGTCATCGCCTTTAAGTCCAGCAGGATTAGCAGGACTAAGCTCAGTCCAAAACTTATATAAAGCATCCTGAAATTCGTTAAAATTACCAACGAGGCCTGTGCCATCCTGCATACTGCTAGAATGCGCATCTAATTTAAGTAAAGCTTCTGTAACTTCTTGTGTTTCTTTGACTTGGAAAATAGGGTCAACGCCATAAAATTTTACTTGCCCCATCTCCGTATCCACAGCTAGGCCTTGATACTTAACCCCTTCCCTGTAAGCGTAAGGCGCTAAGGTCATCCTAGACTTGCCTCCAAATGGGCTTTGCTGATGGCCCATGACATCAGAAAGGCCCAAAGGTTTAGCAATCGTGTCATCGTAGCCAGCAGTATTGTCCAAAAGCCTGAGAAGACCAGCTTTACCTTCTACTGCCCACGTATCTAAAACAACTTTAGTTGGGAGAACGTTAGAAGCAAACTGCTTCAGCATTTCGTCTTCGTCCGTCAAATAAGGCAAACCAAAATATTCAGATAAGTATTTTGTTCTAACTTCCAAGAAGTGAGCTAACTCATCCAATGTCTTTGTATCCAAATTAGGCACAGCGTTTTCTAGGTAGTTTCTCCAGCCTCCCACAGAATTGCGCACATGCAGCATTCTTTCTACTTGCTGATTCATTGAATCAGGCATAAACCCACTAGGCAATCTTCTAGCAATGTCTTCAGGTATGTCATTAGGGAAATAGATACTTTCATCTATAGCGCCATACATTTTGGGACCTAACCCTAATTCCATAACTTCTGTAATGTCGTAATTAACGCCTACAACTTCCCTAGGCTGCCCACTAGCTCTGTTTGGCGTAAGTGGGTCGCCTTGCCTTGCAAGGTCATCTACACCCTCAAAAACTTTATTCAGCTCTTCTGCCAAGTCATCCTTCACTCGCATTATTTGAGCTTCCAAATCTTTAGGCTTCAACTCTTCTAACTTTTTGATCTTTCTTTGCGCACGCCTAGCAGCGAACCCAGCAGTTCGCCACTGAGTGTACTGAGTGCCATATATTCTGTCGCCCTTAGCAAATCCTTTAGTCTCAAGCCATTCTTGAGTTAAAGGATTCTTGCGTTCTTTAATTTCTATTTTGCTAGGTTTCCTAGCCTTGCGCTCTACAACAGTTCCATCTAATTGCGTGTAACTTACCCTATCTCGTGGAGTAATTTCCTTTACACCTTTAGGTGCTTTAGGGCGTGTAGGTTCAACAGTAGGGCGAGGCCTAGGTGGCTCTAACGGTGGCGGAGAATCCACAGGCACAAAACTAACATTGTCCATTGCACTTGCGTTAATTTCATCCACCATCGCATCAAATTCAAAAGGGTGGGTATCTGGGACATCATCAGCATAATGATACAACCCCTGTTCTTTGGTTAATCGTTCTGCTAATTCTTCTGCTGCCTGTTGACGAATTTGATCATCCGTCATATCCCAAGCAGCATTAGTAGCTACAGTAGATTTACCACTATTAGCTTCCCAGCTTTTAAGCTCAATGTCGTATTTTTCCCAAGCTTTACGATCCTGATTGTAAGCGGTTAGCTCTTTATTGTATTGAACCATTTCAGCTTCATACACTTGTTGTGCTTTAACGCCATCGTCTGCAAGGGACTCAGGTGTACTTTTGCTAACTATAATGTTGTTTTGATCATCTATGGATACAGTCGTTGGTTGTTTCTCAACCAACTGCAGCCTTCCGTCAACATATTCTAAAGCTTTATAGGTTTGCCCATCGGGAAGATGCTTTTCAATTCCTCTAGCAGTAAAGAAAGCATCGTCCATTCCATATCTAACGGTTGTGAACCTACCGAATCTTTCAGCTTGATTAGCCCAAGCATCAAGACCGCTAGGCCTACCAGTTACAGGGTTTATGTCCCCCCACAAAATACCGTAATTTCTAGCAGCGCCTGTTCCATTAACTGACCAGTTGCCCAACAGAACATCAGCGATGAAATCGTCAGACATTTTAAGGACTTGTGGTTCAACTGGTATTCCCCAAAAACCAAATGCCATTTGAGTTAAATCTTGAGGTGGTTGAACATACTCAGGAGAAAACATATCTACAGTTTCACCATAAGCAGGTTGGCCAGCCCCTGCTTGTTGCTGTGCTTTAGGATCAATAGGCGCACGAGAACGACTTGCCCTTTGAGGACCAGCTTCACCGCCAACAACATATGGCTTAATATTCTCATTAATTCTCATAACAGAATAAGCAATACCACGTTGAACTCTGGCCTCCATACGAGGCACAGCAACACCCAAAATCTCATAAACCTTTTGAGCAGCTAACTGCTCATCTCTTTCACGGAAGTTCTTTTTCTTTCCTTGCGGAGTTGTATTGTCATGCTGCGAAAACGACCTTACGTAATACGTTTCACCGTCAGCGCCCTTATAGAAACCATCCAAAAGGTGAGAGTCCTTAGCAGCGACAGGAAAAGCATCGCTCCCATGAAAACCAATAACCTCTGGCTCTATTCTCATCTCTGGGTTTAACGTATCTAAATCAATATCAAACTTCTTAAGCGGAACAGGGCTTTGCACGCCTTGTTCCAACGTATTGCCGAACTTTTTAGCATAACGCTCTGTCCTAGCGATCTCTTCCATTGTTACAGGAATGCCATCAAGCTCAACCTTCATATATTCTTCCAGCTTCGCAAAAGGGTTCCTTGACAATTCTTCCTCAACTGCAACCAAACGCCTATCTACTACTTCCCTGTATTTGGCTATCTTTACCACCAAATCATCAGAACTTTGAATAATCCCCAAATCCTGTTTCCCCATCAACAAAAAGTATTGCCTTATGGCATTGCCTAATTCTCTGTAGTCTTCAGGGTTGGCAAAAACTTTCAGTTGCCCGTCTACACCATCATGCAGATGCGCTTTGATTAAGTTTCGCCATTGCTCAACGTTCTCTACAGTAGGAACGCCAAACTGGGCTATAGGGCCTTGGTCTTCTAAGGAGCTGAATTTTTTAGCTATTTGATCCAACTCATCCATCAAGGATGAGATTTCCATGTCCATTGTTTCTAACGTTTTAAACATTGACGCAGGTAAATTGGCAGGATTTTCCTTAACAATAGCATCGTAATGACTTACTTGGAACCATTGCCCCATACCTTCGTCAAACCTAAGCATTTCAGTATCAAAATATTGACTGATTTCTCTAAAGCTCATTTCTGACCCATCAGACAAAACAACCGTCTTAGGTCCAATCATTTGAGAAATGGTTCCATCAGGCATAACCCTGTAAGAAACACCACCGTCATTAAGGACCTTAACGGCCTGATGGGGTGTCATAAAGGACCTGATTTTTGCAGGGGATGGCTCAGGACCCATCCTAGCAAGCACATCTTCATCAGGTCTTGCAGCCCCCATAGGGGTCACCAGCTCATCTTCAGGGTTAACTTGTCCACGTTCTTCAAAATTCCTCTTTAAGTAATCCTGAATTTCTTCACCTTCTCGTGGACCTTGATGTCGCTTGGCGTTAGCACTTTCCCACCTTTGCCTTTGGTACTTGATAGTGTTTTCAATCTCTAGCGTTTGAATGTCTGTTAGTTCTTCAGCAGTAATTTTTTGCTGCGGAGCAACATCATCCGTAACCCTAGAAACTTGCTCCAAAGCTTGCTCTCGTTCAAGAGGCGTAACATCTCTTCCTGTTAGCGGATCACGGAAAGCAGGCTCATCCAAAGCTTGCGCTCTTTGAGGCGGAGCATCAGGGAACGTCATTCGTGCTATATCATCTTCCCACCTTCGCAAAGTTAACTCTATAACTTTGCGATCTACCATTTGGCCAATTCCTTCAGCGCCAGCCATTCCCTGCACTTCTTGAAAACCAAGTTTATTAAAATTAGTTATCGCAGACATTTCAGCAGGAAGATCTTGCTCAACTTGCCTCATAATAACTGGTAGCAGTTCTTCTGAGGTCATGTGATGCCAATTAGGAATTTGCAAAAGTTCAGGCATAAATTCGTATGCTTTAGCAGCATCTAGACCTTGAGTAATTTCAAGAAGTTTATTTACTTCAGTAGAAACACGTACTTTTGCTTGCAAATAGTCTTCATACATGCTGGCGATATTAGGAATGTTCCCAGCCTCGTCAGCAAACTCTTCCCAGTCTATGCTCCGAATAAACATTTCTAATTCACGCTTAAGATCTTGACGTATTGCCCTTAAAGCAGGATCAGTGATTTGTGATGGGTCAACCTCTGCGTCTATCCCTTTAATCACTCGTATGATGTCATCCGTAGTTGTTTGCCAAATTTCCCTACCAACACTGTCATTCCAAATAGTGTTTAGCGTAGATAGCTCTAAATCTACATCGTCACCAAAGACGCTCATATTTGTCACTCTATGAGCTTCATAATTCCTATTTGCCTGTATTACCTCAGCAATAGCTTGAGTATATTTATCGGCAGCATCTCTGGCTCGTTCTACGCTTCCAAACTTTTCAATAAGATGTTGCTCTATCTTTGCCCTAGTTTGGACACCATTACTTAATGACTCGTACAGATAATAATAAACGTTATCGGTTATATCCTCTCCACCAATCATTAACCTTTGAAGGATTTCTTGAAGCTCCTGAAGCTCCACGTTAGCTTCTATCGCTCTTTGGAACTGAGGAAATTCTTCAATAGATATTTCCCCAGCTTTAAATCTTTCAATGTCAAACATGAACCTTTCTTGTTCGTCCATGACTTGCATTAACTTGTTAAACAGTTCATCCGTTTTCTCAACAGCTTCTCCGTACATTGTCTCACGCTTAATAAGCAATTGCTCACGATCCAATGCACGAGACAATTCCGTCTCATAATCAGCAAGCAACTTAGCGTGTTGGTTCTCCAAGTTTGTAATAGTTTCATTAATCAAACGTTGCTGAGCTACTTCGGCTTCCGCAGACCGAATAATTGCTTCATCTATCTCAACTTCTTTTTGCTTAATTGTTTGAACCATGCGAGTTAAACGCCTACTTGCTGCAACCGAAGCAGCAGAAGGCATCTTCAAACCAGTTACCCAACCAGTAGCATTAGGCGACCATCCACCCTTAATGATCCTTTGATTTAACCAATTCATTCCAACCAAATTTGAAAGACCTTGATTGTAATTATCTAAAACCTTCTGCATATTAAAGCTAAAGAACTCACCATTCATGCCTAGGTTTTCTAAAATTTCAGACATTTGCTCAGGGATAGTTCCATAGACCCTGCCAGTCATCGGGTTGGGATACCCGATATTTCCCAGTTCTTGTCCAAAGAAACTTGTTCTAGGTGAGCTGGCTGAATTGGCAAACTGTCTGCGAAAGCTTGCCATTTGTGCATCAGTCGGAGGGATAACCTTCCCCTGTGGATCACGTACAGGCGTATAATTGTCGGCAAACCATTTTTCAAACTCTGTTTCAAATTCTTTAGGCTCAACATAAAAACGTCTTTGCTCAGGACCTACGGTGCTTCCTCTCTTTTTGCTTGCAATGGCTGCTTTCCACTCATCAGTTAATTGATGGGGGAAGTATTTCAATCGCCTACTAAGGAAATCTGTTCCTGCCATGCTGTTTGCCATCAGGCGCAAACTTTCCATTAAAGTTGCTCCTTGGCCAACAAGGTCAACGCCAGTCTTTAACGCAACTTGCTCCATTACAGCTATCGCTGAATCATCGCCTTCTATCGCTGACATTAAAAGCCGTTGAAAGGCTTCACTATCGTTTTTTGCGTAAGCAGTAGGGAAATCCCCCAAAAGGACATTATTTTCAGCTTTCCACGCATTAAGAATAGGCTTTATGTTCCCTAAGTCATTGTTAATAATTGCTCTGACTTTGTTTAAAAACAAATTGGTAGGCTTGTCAAATTCTTTACGAGCACGCATTGAAAGCATTCTTGCCTGCCCATTCCAACTAAATAACTCTTTAGCAGCAACAACTTCCCAAGGGTTATTGGAACCTTTCATAATTTGTTTAGCCGTAGGCAGACCACCCTCAAGCTTTGTTAGTTGCCTTACGCCCTGTCGGGTTGCATAGCGCCCCCATGTGCCACGGAATAATTGAGGCAAAGCTCTGAAGGTCTTATCTAAAGTAGGGCTAGAGAACTTAAATATTGTTATTCCGTATTGACGATCTGCAATGCCCAAAGTTGGAGTTAATCTCACACGATAAGCTAACTTGTTAATGGTTTCTGCTGGGAAAATTTTTTGTGCTCCCTCAGCAAAAGTAATTCCTTGTTTTTTGCCTACATGCCTAGAAAAAGGAACAGTCGTATTTCTAGCTATTTCGCCAGTAAAAGGAATTTTAAACCCATACGAAATCTTTTCTAGATCATCTGCAAAAGGAACGAAATCATCAAGAAGCCTGTTCCATTGCCCCTCTATCACGTTTCCAGCGTCATCTAGTTTTGCTCCACCTGCCTCTATCCACTGTTGAGGCGTAAGCATGTCAACGTTTAGCCCTTTTCGCTGTGCATAATTACCCAGCAACCGAATATCATCTATCGTTAGCGCTGACCTTCCAAATCTTTTAGCCTTTAAGGTAAGTGAAGCTATTTGTGTATATTCTTCTATTAAATCATCAGCACCTTTAAAGAATAACCTACTTGAAGACGCACCCATTTGAGGAGTAACGCCAACAGGGAACATACCCCCCACAGGCGTTGCTTGCGGTGGAAGCCAACCGCCTCTAGCGCTTTGCGTCATTGCAAAATCATCCAAAACCTTATTAATGACTTGCCTGTATTCAGCGCTAGTGGCTTTATGCCCTAACTCTGCAAGCTCTTTTTGAACTTGATTTGATAAATCATCTATAGCTTCATCAGGGACAAGGGCACGTATTTGCGCACTAACTATTTCGTCCCCCTGCTGACCTACCTGACGAACCACGTTTCTTTCAAAAGCGGTTTCAAGCATTTCTTTCGTACTTGCACGAATAATTTTATTAGCGTTCCTTATTGCAGCAAGACCTATCTGACGATAAGCACCTAAGCCACCAAACCAGTTCAAAGGATCAAGGATTAAATCCGCAGGTAAAGCAGTTAAACCAGACGCAGAAAAAGTCATTCCAAACCTAGGTCCAACACCTACATAATACAAAGGATTTAATGGGACATTAGTAGACCAACTGTTTTGCAACCAGTTTTCTTTATGCAACCACTCACCGAAAGAAAAATATTCTTCACCTGTAAGTATTCTTGCTTTTGATTTAATTCTTTCCCAAGCAAAAGGATTGTTTTCATCCCAATTAGGGTCTCTTCCAAGTTTTTTAGCAATAGCAACTTGAAATAAGTCCACAGCATCTGAAACAACAGTAGCTGTTACACCCAAAGGGATTCCTAACGTTTTTAACAACCTCCCAGAAGGAGACTCCATAACATCACCTAATGCTCTTTGCCACCAAGGCATAGCATCCCTCGCTGCTTTCTCAGCAGCTTCACGTTGCTCTTTGAAATAATCGTAATCAGAATCAACAGCAGTTTTCCACACGTTATCCATAATCGGATTAGGCATGTAATCATCAGTAGACAAATGCCAAGTAATAGGAGCAAGGCTGTAGTTTTCTAAAACGTACTGCTTAAAGGCACTAGGTTTAACTTCATAAGTTCTTAAAGCCTGATGTATTTGCCCTCTGGTTCCTATTTCAGGTCTATCGACAGTATCTAAAGAAGCTTGGTTTAATGCCTTAAAGGCTTTTAGCCTGTTCGGGTCTTGTATTTGCATACATTTCCTATTCTTGCATGTCGGCTAGTTGCGCCTCAAGAGCATCTTGCATCATTTCGCTCCACCCTTGATACATTTGCTGAGTCCCAAATGGGTAATTCATGTTTGATGGTGGAGGAACCAGCGTCTGGCCTGCTGACCATACTGGTTCGCTTCCCCCAAATATAGGATCTACTTCAGCGTCCAGAAATGAGCCTGCTTGGTATGGAGCAACTTGATCTAGGTAATCAACCGCCCCCAAAATTCTTTGCCCACTAGCAGTCAGGCCATTAACATCGCTTATTCCCCTAGTGCTCATAAACTCATCCATAGCTGCTTTGGCAGCAACAACGTCAGCGTGTTCAGGATCTCCGTATCTTGCAAGCGCTTCAGTATAAGCGTCTTTCTTAGCCCTGTAAGAAAGCGCTATAGAAGCATCTGCAGTATTCCAACCCAAATCAGTCAAACCCTCCAAAGTGTTAACTGGAGAAGGGGGTTGGTATTCAAACGATTCACCAACTTCTTTCAATAAATCCTTCTGTTGCCAAGGTTCCATAGATTGCCACGTCACTATATCAACGCCTGCAATGTGGGAGTTCATTTGGTCTGATCTCTGCTGATTAAATTTTTCTTGAGCTAGTTCAGGAGAATACGCATTCTCCCACAACTCAGTCTTTAAATCGCTAGGCATAACCTTGTACATTTCAGGCGGAATACCTAACAAGCTCGCAGCTAACTGATCATCACGTTGTTCTGACTCAGCTTTAGCTCGTGCTGCAGCAGCAGCAGCAGCTTGAGCACGTCTACGCTGCTCTTCCTGTATATACGTCTGAGTACGTTGCCCCTCTATTTGCATTAACGCTTGCGCCATAGCCATATCCTGAGCATAGCCCTGCTGAGCAAGCCTTTGGGCCTCTCCCAAAACTTGCTCACGTTCTCTAGCATTCAACTGACGCAAAGCATCTGACGTTGTTTGCTTAATTTGATTCTCTAAACGGAATTTCTCATCGCCTACAGCCATCTGTGCTTGTGCCATTAATTTAGCTGGCATAGCAAGGCGTTCTTGCGAAGCCATACGAGAAACAGCCCTAAGCCTGTCCATAGCAGCAGCACTAGATTCCGCTGTGCTAGAACGCAAACTTTCAGTTAAAGCTATTACTTCCTCAAACTCAGAAGAAACCTGTTGCCCTAGTTCCGCTCTTTGAGCTGATACACGAGCAGCTTCATCTATGGCTGCTTGTCCTCTACGATCTACGCCTGCTTGAGCAATTGAATCTAATTCTCGTGAACCTGCGGTATCCAATACACGAAGTTCGCTAGACAGATCTGAACCTATTTCATTTATTTGACTAATTCGCCTACTAAAAGCATCTTGTAAAAATGCCAATTGTTCTTGGTTCATATCTTCTATATCAATACGGCCTTGTTCAGCCAATGACTGGATCTCGGAAGTGAAGTCTTTGTGTTGGATTTCACCAAACAGATCTCTGGTAGATTGCGCCAATTGGTCGTAAATATCTGCAAAGAAATTGCCACCACCGCCACCTGTGCCTCCACCAAAATTAAGGTTAAGGTCCATTGTTTGCTGTTTATCTCTTCTAAAATCTGGATTTATGCTTCCATCAGGAAGCTGAACCAAAGGATTAATTTTTTGCCTAGGATCAGGTTCACCTGTAAACCCACCTGCTTTTCTCCAATCAATAGTAGTTGCAGGATCATCTGTCGGGGCAGGGGGTGCATAACCACCCAACTTTTTAGCTATTTGATCTATATTTGCTGTAACAAGATCATCTGAAGCATATTGGTTTTCTGTCGTCATGATGCCAACCCTTGAATACTTTGAGCTACTCCAAACCTGCGCATGGCATCAGCTATTGCCTGATCCATGCCAGCCCCACCAAATTGATCCTCCAAAATAGCTTGTTGGCGGTCCAACTGAGCTTGAGCTTCCATTTGTTGAGCCTCTATGTTCCACGATTCTAGTTGTTTATCTCCAGCTAGCCTTTCAGCAGCTTTTTTAGCTACACCAGAATCTATCATTCCACGCTGGTTCATGGTTCCACGCTGGCTTTTAGCAATATCGTCAAATCTACGATTCAAATTAAACCTTTGAAGCGCATTTTGACGTTTATGTGCCTGCCTAGCAGAGGTTATGTCACTCATGCCATAACCATAATTAACTATCCTGTTGGCAGAATTGCTGGAATTAGACCCTGTATACGTAGAACTCATATCATAATTTAGTCTGTTTGTCCCATTTCTTCGCCGTTAAGGGCCTTTTCAATGGATGCAATTTCAGCTTTTTTCATAGCCAAATCCCATTCAGCTTGCCCTCTAGGGCTTAATTGTTGAAGTACATCCTCTAAAGTGACTAAATGTTCCTCCATTGGTTGTTCCTGTTCTTCTGATGTAATATCCATTATTATCCTTTACTGTGGTAAGTTAGCTAGCAACTCATCTTCTCTTTGTTTAGCTGTCTTAATATTAGCATTATTGACAACCGTGTTCTTGTCCGCAGGAATTGTAGTGACAGTATCATCGTCTGTCATCCGCTTAACTTCAGCGTCATACAAACGATCTATGCACTTACGGCATTTTTCCTTAACGACATTTTCAACCCATGTTTCAGGATCAACGATGTCCCAAGCAAATGCTTTCTCTTCTGCGTCAGTAATTGTTACTGTAAATGTTTTAGCCATAGTGTTATCCTATCAGTGCTCCAGAGAACTGGTTGTAATTAGCTGTTCTCCATGTAGTCATATCAAAAGCTGAACCACTCCATTTATATGGCGATGCTGCATCTCCTGCATCTAACTTGAATACACCACTAACGCCGTGACCGCCGTCTTCACCTTTGGTTCCGTGGTTAATGATTATATGCCCGTTACTTGTGTAAATGCCAAAGTACGTATTTGAATCATTATCATACGTTGTGTACATGAATATAGTAAAGGCAAGTAAGTAATAGCCATCTACAGGCGCAGTAAACCAGCCAGTGCTGGTATTAAAATTACCTCCGTTGTCAAACGTTTCAGAACCACAAGGCCACTGATCTGCACCTCCAGTAAGCCCACCAGCAGTACCTCCACTAGTGTCTGTATTGTGTACCATAAAAGCAGGAAGCTTGGGTTTGCGGACTTCTCCACTTTGGTCAATTACCATTGACGTTCCGTTGTTATTAAAAAAAATGGTTTTACCAGCGTTGCTACTGTCCCCATCACCGTACAAGTTAAGACCAGCACCATCAGAGGTAGTCGTTTTGGCTCTCAATTGAAGTATTTCACGACCAGCACTTGTGCTATTAGTAATAGTGGAATAGCTGGTTCCCCTTACTTTAAGAGCGCCAGCAATGTTGAGATCATCTTCTGATTCGTCCCATTCCATGTATTTCCCAGATGTAGCGCCAAAGAATTTCACATCGTGTCCTGTGTCATCGACTCCGACAGTGAGTGTTGCTTTCAATGTTGCAGCGCTACCGTCGTAGGTGAAGTTTGAATCACCGCCAAAGGAACCGCTGTTGTTGAACTGCACATCGTGATCTGAGCCAGCAGGAGTCCCTGAAGCACTAGCCAAATTAGCTATAGATTGAGCTGTTACTTTCTTAACGTTAGCGCTGTCAGAAGTATCCGTAATTAAAACAAGGTCATCTGCAGCTACTGTAACTGTTGACGCAGTTACGGTAGCAGGAGTAATAGCACCGCTTACAGTCAAAGAAGAAAGAGTGCCAACGCTAGTTAAAGAAGACGTAACAACAGTAGATTTTAACTCAGTTCCAGTTAATGTGCCTGCAGCAGCAGTCACAGTAATAGCTGCTGTACCATCAAAATCAACGCCATTAATAGCTCTAGCAGTAGCTAATGCAGTAGCTGTCGCAGCATTACCAGACGTATTCTGGTTACCTGCAGTATTTACTCCAGCTAAATCAATGTTTGCTGTACCGTTAAATGACACACCACCTATAGTTCTGGCTGTTTCTAGCGCAGTTGCAGTAGCAGCGTTACCACTTATATTCGTAACTCCTGTTATATACCCATAAGAAAGTATTTTGTCCTGAATAGCAGCGCTTGTCATCAAACTAGTGTCGTTATCGGCAAAAGATTCTGAGCTTGTTTGCACAGCAGCGTCAGCAAGCTGTGCTACTGCAACACCAGCAACGTTAAGAGTTACGCTACCTGAAGAACCCCCACCCGATAAAGCTGTTCCAGCCACAACTTCAGTTATGTCACCTTGCGGAGCTAAAGCAGCTATAGACGAAGCAGTTACCGTTTTTGGATTGTCGCTGTCGCTTGTGTCTGCGATAATAACTTTATCGTCTGATGCTACAGTTACTGAACTAAGTTCAGATGGGGCAAAATTGACAGTAACAGTACCAGTAGTTCCACCACCAGATATAGCCTCTCCAGCGGTAACGCCTGTTATCGTTCCGCCTCCGCTGCTAGCAGGCATTTGTTTAGCTATTTGCCTTAATTCATAATCAATTGCTATGCCGTCTTCTGTGACAAATTTACGAGTAGGTTTATATGCCATAGCTACTCCTCTTCGTTACAAAGCTCTTGAATTATCTCGTCCATTGTCGTAACTTGCTCATTTAGTTCGTTAATCTGAAATTGCAATTGCTGCAATTCAGATTGCGTCACGCTATTTGCAATAAGTGATTCTACTTGGTCGCTTACACGATTAATCTTGTTTGAGTAGCTAGACACTGACCATACGATTGTTGCCACTATTACGATAACTGTCATTAAGAAACCAAGTGTCATTGAAGATACTCGGAAGTTTTTGACGTTATCTTCGGTTAGTGGCGTATTCATTAGTAGTCCAGTGTCACAGTTAATACAGGTGGGTTAGAATCATCGTAAGCATCGCAACCACTGTAAATGTCAGAAGAGCTTGTGCCTCCACCGCTAGCTATCCAGCTACTTGACTTCTCAGAAATCCACATTTGCTTAGTTGATACATGAGTAATGAAATCAGTTAAACCAGAAGAAGGTAACGTAAACGTTTTAGCAGCGTTAGAACCCCAACTCTGCAAATCAGAAGCAGGGATAGTCTGCATGTTCGTGGTTTGCACGAACGATCCAGCGTTATAGCTAGACATAGACGTACCATTTGCCTTGTTTAACTGCCCAACAAGTAACGTTTCGCTAGTAGAACCGCTAATGGTTGATGACCCATACCCTGACTTTCTATAAAGATACAATGTTGCGCTAGTAACGTTAGGTCTTACAGCGAGAGCTTCAGCTAATGATGTACTTGTGTGTCCAGCAGTAGTAGAGTCAGCGCTAAATTCTAAAACACTTAAGTTATCTCCGTAATTTAGATACGCTCCAAAGCGAATTATTTTATCTGTTCTCCAAGCGTTATTGCGCCATCCTTGTGATCCGTTGCATGTAAATGCAAGCGTCAAAGGATCAGACTTGTTCCAAATACTTACCCAAGAAGAACCATTGTAATACTTGAGAAATTCTGGGTTTACCCACGAAGAGCCATTGTAATATTTAACTGCTGTTCCATTAGGTATCGTGACCCATGAAGAACCGTTGTAATACTTCAAATGAGCCATTAGAAGCCTATCCAGATGTCCCCAGTAGTAGGTGAAGTTGGATTAGAACCTGAGGCATTAACAAAAATCGCTGGGCTGTTAGTTCTTGTGTGCGAAGCAAGAGATGATGAACCTGATGCTACATATGTCATTTTGGTAATAGGGTTAGCGCCCGAAACAGCGCCAGCAAACGTCAAATCAGCAGCAATGTTTACAGCGCCATCAATATCAACAACATCTAAGTTAGTCGTACCATCAACATCCAACGTATCAGCAATATAAACATTGCCGTCCAAAACAGATAAAGCGTTTGCGCCAGCAGTACCAGTTATTTTAAGTATTTCTTCAGACGCATCCCAAAAGAAATAATCTGATCCTGTAGCAGAATGAAATATGACATCATGCCCTGAACCATCTGAACCAACATTTACTACCCCAGTTATATTTGTAGTTCCTAACGTACTAGTACCACCAGTAGCAGTAAAATTACCAGAAACGTCCACGACTCCATTAACATCCACTGTTGGCGCTGTAATATCTAATGTTGTACCAGCATTAATTTCTAAATGCCCATCAGCAGCAGCTTTAATGTTTTCACCACCAGCAGCATCATGGAATGACAATTTAGAATCGCTAGTTAAAACTAGCTCATCTGCTGATTGATCCCAAAGCATATAATGACCAGCGGAATCTCCAAAGAACTTGACATCATAACCTGTTCCATCTGAACCCACAGTTATAGTATTTGTCCATGTGCAAGCGCCAGTAAACGCAGCGCCGTCCAAGCGAGCCAATTCGCTTGACCAGCTAGTAACATTAGCAAAATTGCTGTTCATTTGGGAAGCAACTATTGTTGTTCCTGCTGTAAAACTTGTAAAT
>VTLG01009333.1_pt1 | contig 41783 bp, 56 predicted proteins | sample 4694571 | NCBI WGS metagenome assembly VTLG01 (sample SAMN12604809, study PRJNA352737) | marine metagenome | biome: ENVO:00000447; feature: ENVO:00000209|ENVO:00000569|ENVO:01000036; material: ENVO:00002151; isolation source: viral sequences binned using virsorter ...
TAGTTTTAGATCACTTAACTGAAAATCAAAAAAAAGCATATATTCTTGTTGATAATAAATTAGCTGAGAACGCAACTTGGAATGAAGATTTATTAGCAGAGGAAATAATAAAATTAAATTTACAAGATTTCGATTTAAATATTTTGGGGTGGACTGACGAAGAATTAAAAGCCTTACAAGAAGATGGATGGGCTAGTGATATTGATGATGTAGAAAAAAACGAAGAAAATCTTGATGGTATTATGGGAAAAATAGTTGTTAAATTAGACCCTGACTATAAAGACCAAGTAGTTGACTCAATAAATAAATTTGCTGAGGAAAATAATATTGAGGTTGAAGTTAGTTAATGAATAGTTACCTCAACATACTTATAGCATATCCTTACTTCCAAAAATCACCTGATGCTTATATTAATAGTCTTAACAGGTGTAATGGTAAATTTAGATTTTTGTTAGATAGTGGTGCTTTTACTGCATGGAAGGCAGGTAATGAAATTAATATTGATGATTATTGTAGTTTTTTAGAAAATTTAAAAATAAAGCCTTGGAGGTATTTTACTTTAGATAAAATTGGTGATCCTATAGGTACACAAAAAAATTACGAAATAATGTTAAAACGTGGTTTTAAACCTATACCAATATTTACAAGGGGAGAGAGTTTAAGTGTTTTAGAGGATTTTTATAAAACAAGCGAAGTTGTGGGTATTGGTGGGTTAGTTGGTACGCAAAAAAATAAAGGTTTTGTAAGAGGTATTATGCGTCATGTTGGTAAAAGAATGGTTCATTGGCTAGGTTTTACTGATATAAATTTTTTAAAATATTTTAAACCTTATATGTGTGACAGTTCTACTTGGGAATCAGGTGCCAGATATGGTCAACTACGTTTATATTTAGGAAAAGGACAATTTGTAAGTATAAATAAAAAAGAATTTAAAGATAAACCAAAAAAACAAATACTGGAAAGAATTAAATGGTTAGGTATTGATCCTTACATTATGCAAAACAAAGAATCTTGGCATGGTGGTAATTCTTATTCACGGAGTTTATGTGCAAGAAGTGGCGTGTCGCTTTCTGTTGATGTAGAAAAAAATATAAAAACAAAATTATTTTTAGCAACCGCTACACCATTGGCGGTTGACTTACTTGTTGATGGCTTCAACGAACTTTATGGAGGTAAAAAATGAAAGCTGTAGCAATCATGTCAGGGGGTATGGATTCAGTAACCCTTGCATATTATTTAAAACAAAAATACGAAGACTTACATTTAGTAAGTTTTGATTATGGCCAACGTCATAAAAAAGAACTTGAATGTGCAGTTATTCAAGCAAATCTACTAGGTGCAAAACATGAAATTATAGATATTAGTGGTATCAGGCCATTATTAAAAGGAAGTGCTTTAACTGATGCTATTGATGTACCCGAAGGACATTATGAAGAGGAAAGTATGTCCCAAACAGTTGTCCCAAACAGAAACGCAATTATGTTAAGTATTGCTTGGGGTTTAGCTTGTAGTACTAGAGCAGATATTTTAGCTTGCGGTGTACATTCTGGAGATCATCATATATACCCAGATTGTAGACCTTACTTTATACAAAATTTAAACGAAAGTTTGAGGATTGGTACTATGGAGCATAGAAAAGAGAATTTGGAATTAATAGCACCATTTATTAATTACGATAAAACTTGGATAGCAGCAAAAGGTAAAGAGTTAGGTGTACCATTTGAGCATACTTGGACTTGTTACAAAGGATTAGATAAACACTGCGGAAAATGTGGTGCTTGTGTAGAAAGGAAAGAAGCATTTAGAGATAGTGGGGGTAATGACCCGACTATTTATGAGGATTAACTATGGAAACTATTTCAAAAATTATTAGGGATAGATTTGAAGAACACAAAATTAGTTATTTTGCTAATGACAATATCTCGGAATTTATATCTGAAGATGAATTAGCAAAATTACAAATTGAGTTAAAAGATAAACTTGGTGAACTTTTAGATGTTTTGTTAATTGACAGAAAAAACGATCACAATACATTAGAGACAGCAAATCGTGTTGCAAAAATGTATTTACACGAAGTTTTTAAAGGTAGGTATCATAAGCAACCAAAAGTAACTGACTTCCCTAACTATAAAAATTTAGATCAAATTTATACTGTTGGTCCAATTAGTGTTAGATCTGCTTGCTCGCATCATTTAGTACCAATCATAGGTAAATGTTGGATTGGTGTAATACCTAGTGACCGAGTTATTGGTTTAAGTAAATTTAATAGAATTGTTGATTGGGTTATGTCTCGACCACAAATACAAGAAGAAGCGGCAATACAATTAGCAGACACAATAGAGGATTTAATTAAACCAAAAGGGTTAGCAGTAATTGTAAAAGCTAAACATCAATGTATGACTTGGCGTGGTGTTAAAGATAATGATACAGAAATGGTAACAAGTGTTATGAGAGGAATATTTAGAGAGACAGCAGAAGCACGAAGTGAATTAATGGATATATTTAAAGGTCAGGGTTATCAATAATGGGTAAATTTAAATCTACAAAAACATATAAAGCATCAAAGGGTTTTAGTTGCTGCTTTAGGCAATATAAAGCAAAATCACATTGCCGTTTTTTACATGGTTATTCACTAGAAATTAAATTAGAGTTCGCTGCAAAAAATCTTGACGAAAGAAATTGGGTTGTAGATTTTGGCGGTTTAAAAGAATTAGAAAAACAATTTAGAAAAACTTTCGATCATAAAACTTTAATAGACAAAAACGATCCACATATTGAGTGGTTTGAAACAGGTCAAGATTTAGGTTTATTAGAATTAGTTATTTTAGAGGACGGTGTAGGTTGTGAAATGTTTGCTTTAAAAATACATAAACTAGCAAATGATTGGCTTATTAATAGTGAGTTTGCGAATAGGTGTGAGATAACTAAAGTTGAAGTAAAAGAACACGATACAAATTCTGCTATTTATTTGCCATGATTAATTTTAGTTGGAAGTCTTTTGACAGCGCAGTTAAATTAGCTGTCACAAAATATAAAGATCAGCAGTTTACTGGTATTTATGGTATTCCAAGAGGTGGTTTATGTTTAGCGGTTGCTCTTAGTCACCATTTAAAAATTCCATTATTGGATTTACCTGTTGATAATTGTTTAATTGTTGATGATATATATGATTCGGGTAAAACCTTAGAAAAATACAAAAATTATAAAAATGCTAGTTATTTTGTTTTAATATCAAAACAAGACCCTACATATTTTTCTAGTTTTATAACTACTAAATCAGATGGGTGGGTTATTTTTCCTTGGGAAAATGTAGAGTACGCAAAAACTGATAAGGAGGAATACTATGCTAAAAATTAATGAAATTTTTGACACTATACAAGGTGAAGCTTTTTATACAGGTACACCAGCAACTTTTATAAGATTACAAGGTTGTCCAGTTGGTTGTCATTGGTGCGATACGAAACATACATGGTCTGAAGGTACAGAAAAATTAAGAATTGAAATAAATGAGATGTTACACAAAACAAAAGATTCTCCAAAGTGGTCTGACTTAACAGAACCAAAAATTTTAAAAATTGTAGAAAAATTAAAACCTAGACATTTTGTTCTAACAGGTGGTGAGCCTTGCTCACAAGATATATTTGAATTAACAAGGTTACTTTCAACTATTGGATCAGTACAAGTAGAAACAAGTGGAACACATACAGTTAATGTTTATCATAAAACTTGGGTTACTGTTAGTCCAAAAATTGATATGCTTGGGGGCTTAGAGATACTTAATTCAGCCTTAATTCGTGCAAATGAGATTAAAATGCCAATAAATGGCCTAAAAGACGTTAAAAACCTACAAAAATTACTTAAAAAATCTAATTATGAACAAATGGTTTGGCTACAACCAGTAAGTCAATTACCAGAAAATACTAATTTATGCGTAAAAACAGCTATGGATAATAAATGGCGTATAAGTATCCAGACACATAAGTATATGGGGGTAAGATAAATTTATGGACGCAAAAGCTTACGCAATACATAGAAAGGTAAGCGGAGCAATGGTTACTAAGTATCTACAACAAGGAATGATACCTAGTGCTAAACAAATTGGTCGTAAATGGTATATAGATCCGGAAAAAGCGGATCAGGAATTAGACTCTGCGTTAGGTCGTACTGAAGTTACAACAAAAATAAAAACTAAAGAATATATTGACCAAAGTCAAAAAAGTCCTATGCCAAATTTAGCTGCAAATAGGGCTATTAAAGAAATGTATGCTGCTAGGCTACAAAAATTAGAATTTGAGGAACGGTCAAAAAAATTAGTACCGTTTGATGAGTTGAAACTTGAATTATCTAAATTACATTTACAGGTAAGGGATAATTTAAAAACAATTCCTGATAGAATCGCACCAATAGTAGCAGCGGAAGATGATCCCGCAAAAATACACAAAATAATAACCAACGAAATTCGTGATTGCTTGGAGGGGCTAAAAACAATTGACATTAGTTAAAACATTAATTAAAGATTGTATAAACAATCTGCAATTCGAAAAACCCTTAAATGTTGCTGAATGGGCTGAAAAACATAGAGTTTTAAGTAGTAAATCCAGTAGTGAAGCAGGTGCTTGGAAAAATAAAAGAACTCCATATTTAGTTGAGCCTATGGATTGTTTATCTACAGATAATCCTATACAGAGGGTTGTCCTACAGTTTGGCAGCCAACTTGGTAAAACTGAAGCGGGTAGTAACTGGCTTGGGTATGTAATATCTCACTCGCCCGCTAGTATGCTTGTCATTCAACCAACACTTGAGATGGCAAAAAGATTAAGTCGTCAAAGGTTGGAAGGATTAATCAATGATACGCCTGTTTTAAGTAATTTAGTAGCACCTGCTAGAAGTAGAGATAGTGGCAATACAATGTTTTCGAAAGATTTTCCGGGAGGATTAATGGTACTTACAGGTGCAAATAGTGCTGTAGGTTTAAGGTCAATGCCTTGTAGATATATTTTTATGGACGAGATAGATGCTTTTCCACCTGATTTAGACAATGAAGGTGACGCTGTTAGTTTGGCTGAAAAAAGAACTATGACATATAGCCGACGTAAAATTTTAATGACATCAACACCAACTATTAAAGACTTTAGTCGTATTGAGCAAGAATATTTAGAAAGTGATCAACGCAGGTATTATATCCCCTGTATTCACTGCGGTCACATGCAATATTTAAAATGGAGCAATGTTAAATGGGAAAATAATGATCCTAAAACTGTTAAATATGAATGTGAAGGTTGCGGAAAAAAATTTGATGAAAAAGATAAACATTTTTTCTTAGAACGTGGTGAATGGAGGGCAACTGCTCCAAGTGATGGCAAAACCGCTGGATTTCATTTAAATGGCTTATATTCACCACTAGGTTGGAAAGGGTGGCAAGAAATTGTTGATGATTTTTTAAAAGCAAAAGCAGACCCACAAAGATTAAAAACTTTTGTAAATACAGTTTTAGGAGAGACTTTCGAAGAAAACTATGCAGCAAAAGTAGGTGCTGATGTACTAATGGAAAGGGTTGAGTCTTATGAGTCCAATATGATACCAGAAAAAGCTGTTGTTCTTACAGCAGGTGTTGATGTACAGGATAATAGATTAGCTCTGTCAGTTTGGGGGTGGGGTCGTGGCGAAGAGGGGTGGTTAATAGATCATCAGGAAATTTATGGAGATCCCGGAAGCACTGAATTATGGAAACAATTAGACCAACTTTTATTAAGACCTTACAGACATGAACTAGGTAATATGATTAAGCCTGATGTAATAGCTGTTGACTCTGGTGGTCATTTCACAAGTGAAGTATATGCTTATACAAGGGATAGAAGAAAATATGGTGTAATAGCAATAAAAGGAGCCAGTATAAAAGATAAACCACCAATTGGTAGAGGTAAAAAATTAGATTTAAACTGGAAAGGTAGGGTAATTAAACAAGGTGCGGAATTATTTACAGTTGGTACAGATACTATAAAAACAACATTATTTTCAAGGTTACGTCATGTTGAGAATGGAGCAGGTTATTTACATTTTAATATTAAAGCTGATGAGGAATATTTTAAACAACTTACTGCTGAGAAACAGGTTATAAGATTTGTTAAAGGTTTTCCTGTTAGGGAATGGGTTAAAAAATCCTCAGCTAGAAACGAAGCCTTGGATACACTTGTTTACGCTTATGCAGGTTTACATAGGCTTTATCAGAAAAAAGATAGACGTACAATTTGGGACAATTTAGAGGAAAGAGGACGTATTAAGGATAAATTTAGTAAAAATAAGGGTGATAAAGACTATATTAGTGAGTTAAGATCAAGGAAGAAGGTTGAAAAACCTAAATTTGTTTCATCATGGTAAATCTGTGACTACTCCAAAAAAAATTATCGCTGGTGATTATACCCAGTGGACATTAAACGCTACTCAGGATCATTTTGGTAATCCAATATCAAGTCCTGATTGGTCAGTAACTTATTATTTTAGAACTAATAGTGATTTTATAGGAGCAACAGTAACAAGCACTGCTTATGAAGATGGCTTTAAATTTACTTTAGCTTCAAATGTTACTGAGAATTTTACTGCTGGTGATTGGTATTACCAAGCTATAGCAGATAAGTCAGGTGCTGAAAAACAAACTATAGCAACAGGTAAATTAAAAGTATTACAAAGTCTTGCTTATAGTGGTTCTAATCCAGAAGCAATAGACGGTAGATCTCAAGCACAAAAAGATTTTGATGCAATTGAAAATGCTATAAGGGCTTTAATATCTGGTGGTGTTGTTCAAGAATACAAAATTGGTAATCGAGATGTTAAAAAGTACCAATTAAGTGAATTGATAATGTTAAGGGATAAATTAAAAAATATTCTAGTTAGAGAGAAAAAAGCTGAAATGATTGCAAATGGTCTAGGCAATCCTCATAATTTATATATTCGCACAAGAGGTTAATTATGGCTTGGCATACACCAATTACAAGATTATTTAATAGAACACCAGAGGTTAAAAAAATACAAAGACGGAGGTATGCTGGAGCAGCAATTTCTCGTTTAACTGATGGGTGGGTTTCTAGTAATACGTCTGCAGATGCTGAAATTAAGGTAAGTTTAAGAAAATTAAGGGACAGAAGTCGCCAATTAATGCGAGATAACCCTTATGCAAAGCAAGCTAAGAGAACAACACAGATTAATGTTATTGGTCAAGGTATAAAACTTCAATGTATGGTTCCAGCAATTAGAGGAAAGAAAAAAGATAAAAGATTAAGCATGATGATAGAACAGGGATGGAAGCAATGGTGTAAAAGAGATAGTTGCGATGTATCAGGACAAAAAAGTTTTTTTATGCTTGAGAATTTAGCTGTAGGAGCTTTGGTTGAGAGTGGTGAGGTATTTATTAGAGTTGTTAGGCGTAAATTCGGTAAAAGTTCAGTTCCTTTATCTTTAGAAATAATTGAATCTGATTTATTAGATGACGAGTACTCTGGTAAACCAACAAGAAAAGGTAATGAATGGAGAATGGGTATAGAAGTTGATAAATTTGGTAGACCACAAAAATATGCTTTTTTAAACAAACATCCGGGAGACAATTGGTTTGAAAATAGTTATGAAAATGAAAAGCATACAATAATAAATGCAAACGATATTATTCACTTATATATACAAGAACGTCCCGGACAAAATAGGGGCGTTCCTTGGTTAAGTTGCGTTATGGACGATATGCACCAAATGTCGGGTTATGAAAGTGCTGCGGTAATTAGAGCTCGTGCGGGTGCAAGTTTAATGGGATTTATTAGTTCTACTGAAGGGGAATTAGAGGCAGATGATGTACAAGAAGAACAAAGACTTACAGATTGGGAAGCAGGTGTTTTTAAATATCTAAATCCGGGAGAGGAAATTACAGTTCCGAATATTAGTAGTCCCGACAGCCAATATGAGATGTATGTAAGAGCCAAGATTAGGCGTTTCGCGTCTGGTTTAGGATGTAGCTATGAAACTATTAGTCGTGATTTCTCAGAAACTAACTATTCAAGTTCACGTTTAAGTTTGTTAGAGGATAGAGAACATTGGAAAATGCTTCAAACATTTATTATTGAAAACTTCCATCAAAGGGTATTCGAGGAATTTTTAGATGCTGCTGTTTTATCAGGTTCTTTAAATTTACCTGATTATGAATTAACACCTTTAAGATATTCAAACCCAAGATGGCAAGCTAGAGGTTGGAGTTGGGTTGATCCAAAGAAAGAGATTGAAGCTTTTAGGATGGGAGAAGCTGCTGGTTATTATACAAAAGGTGAAATCGTATCAATGTTAGGTAAAGATTTTGAGGACAATATAGATCAAATTAAGGCAGAACAAGAAACATTAAGCGAGTCTGGAGTCCAATTAGATATAGATTTAGGCGGTGGGACAACAATTAGTGAAGATTAAGTAATTACTTAACTTGATCGAATTTATCGTCAAGTCTTTCAAGTAATACTTTTAAAAAACCTTCCGCAACTTTAAGTTTCATGTAAATGTCTCTTGATTCTTTATCAACTTCCTCAAGCGTTGCGAAATTATAAAGAAACATCATGCCATTAAGCATATTTTCATGATTCTTTTTTAGATAATCTATTTTTGATCTTGGCATTACTTATCCTCCTGACAATGTGGACAGTTAGGCGGGTCAATAATTTCTTCTTTAATCATTGCAACAAGAAATAGTATCGCAACTCTCGATGGAGATTGGTCAAAGTTAAAAGGCAATTTACTGCTATTAGCACCGTAAAAATGAACACCGTCATTTGCTACACAAACTTGATAAATAGGATCCTCTGATTTAGCAACCTGACTAAAAATTAAACCGTCATAAGTTTTACTGCTGTCATCAACCTGTTGAAGTTTTACATATTGTGGATGATAGTCATTAAAGTTTAGACCCGCAGCAACGAGTCCTCCCTCTAAATGATCTATAAATTCTGTAACTCTAGGGTCAATTTTAAAATCATTTTTACTTAATTTTTTAGACATTTTGCTCCTCCATATATTCTTGGTATTGGTCATTTGCATCTTCATAAGTATCTTCAATAGATTTACCTTCAATACTTACATCAACAACTAAATCGAACTTTCTGGCTACTAAAGTTAATTCTTTAAAAATAACTATAAAGAATGTGGTTACTGTATCTGTATAAGCCCATTCATAGTTATGTTTATTAGAGCAGTTTTCAATTAATTGTATTTGTTTTGCCATTTGTTTTATTCTTGGCGGGAACATACGATTAAACCTGTCCGCTTTCTCTTGGTTAACAATTGGTGCTATTTTTGTCATTTGTTTAACCTCTGTTTCCTAATAGTTTTAAATCAGCCATAATCATGTCTGCTGCTTTTTCGCAAACGTGCTTTGCGTAGCAATTCCACTCAAGTTTGTTATAAACAAGCTCCCTTGTTACAAAAGGATTTGTGCCTGTTACAACCATTACTGCAAATACGTCACTAATGTCGTTTAGTGTTTCAATTTTGCCGGTGTTTCTGTAAACTGTTTTCATTTTCTTTTGGGGTTTAGTTTAATTAGTTAGAGGTATCATTCCCTAACTAATATAAGTATAACATATAAACTTTAAATACGGCAACTATTAATATCTAATTATTCTGATAATATGTGTAATATCTAACATTTTATATATGGCTAATGTTAATGGTACTGATATAGATTTAACCCCTACTGAAGGTATGAAGGCAGGGGCTAGGCAATATAAAAAATGGAAAGAAGAAGGGAAAAAGGGTGGTACTGCGGTAGCAGCAAGAAGGGCAACACAAATTTTAAGCGGTAAAGAATTAAGTGTTGATGTGGTAATGAGGATGTTTAGTTTTTTTAGTAGACATGAAGTAGATAAAAAAGCAGAGGGTTTTAAAGCTGGAGAAAAAGGATATCCAAGTCCCGGAAGAGTGGCTTGGAGTGCTTGGGGATCGGACGCTGGATTTAGTTGGAGTAGAAAAAAATCAGAACAAATAAAAAAAGCAAGAGCAAGATTTGATGATACTCTTTTAAATGAGTATGATGATAACAACACAAGTGAAAAATCTATGGATTCAACATTAGAAAAACCACAAGAAGAATTTAAAGCTGCACCTGATGAATTAAAAGTTGGTGATTATGTATCTTGGAACTCTAGCGGTGGTAGAGCTAGAGGTATGATTGAAAAAATAGAACGTAATGGCACTATTAATATTCCTGATAGTAGTTTTACTGTTGATGGAACAGCAGAAGACCCCGCAGCTTTAATATGTATTTATAGACCTGCTCCTTCTGGGGGTGGTTATGTAAAAACAGAAAAAATGGTTGGACATAAATTTAGTACATTAACAAAAATTGATGATTTACCATTAAATGAGGAATACGAAGCAAGACCGTATCATGATGATGATAAAAAGTCTAATAGTGAAGAATTGCAACAAAGCCGAAAACTAGATTTAAAAGAGTTAGTTGAAAGAAATAAAGGTGAAAGTTTAGTACAAACCAGAGAATTAAAAGCTCAAATAGAGTCTGATGGCAATGAACTATTTATGAGTTTTAGCTCTGAAGAACCAGTACAAAGATATTTCGGACAAGAAGTTTTATCTCACGACAAGGGTGCTGCAGACCTATCACGTTTGAACAACGGAACAGCACCTTTTCTATGGAATCATAATCGTGACGAGGTTTTAGGCGTAGTACAAAAAGCGGAAATATCAGAAGATAGGAGGGGTTATGCAACTATTAAATGGAGTAGAAATCCTAACGCTACAGAAAAACGTAATGATGTAGAGGATGGCATTATTTCACAAGTAAGTTTTGCATATCAAATAAATGAAATTGAGGAACGTGGCGATCAGATGGTTGTTACCTCATGGAAGGCTATGGAAATTAGTTTGGTTTCGGTGCCTGCAGACGCTTCAGTTGGAGTAGGGCGAAGTCTAGAAAAAGGAGATAAGATTGAAACTAAGATGGTTGCAGATTCTCCACCAGAAGAAAATGCAGCCGACCTAGAGCAATCTAGGGAAGCTTTGACGGCTCAAGCTCCGTCATCTAGTCCAACCTTAACTTCCAAAAACATGGAGCAAACTAAAGAGGCTGCAAGCAAAGCCGTTGAAGCAGAGCAAAAACGCAGCCAAGATATAATCGTTGCTGAAAGAAGTCGTAGTAATACGGTGACAGCAATGGGCGAAAAATACAATTGCCCAGATTTAGCACATAAGCTAAATCAAGAAGGTGCATCAGTAGAAGATGCCCGCCACGCAATTAACACTTACAGAGAGGAGAGACTCAACAACGTGGAACAAACACAAATACAAAAAGCCCCAGAAGTAGGCTTAGACCAAAAAGAAGTCAAAAGATTTTCTTTTACAAGAGCATTACACGCTTTGTCAAATCCAACTGATAGACAAGCACAAGAAGCAGCAGCTTTTGAAAGAGAAGTATCAGAAGCTACCTCTAAAAAATATGGTCGCCCTGCTGGTGGTATTCTTGTTCCTAACGAAGTTTTAAACCAAAAAAGAGATTTAACCGTTGGTACTGCTACTGCTGGGGGTAATCTTGTTGCAACTGATTTGTTATCTGGTTCATTTATAGACCAGTTAAAGAATAAGATGGCCATAATGGCTGCTAACCCTTCAATGTTGACAGGACTTGAGGGTAATATTTCAATTCCTAGACAAACATCTGGAAGTTCAGCTTATTGGGTAGGAGAAGGATCAAGTCCAACAGAATCAAACCTTGCCTTCGACCAAGTGAACATGACTCCAAAAACAATAGGAGCCTTCGTTGACTACAGCAGAAGATTACTTTTACAGTCTTCCATTGATGTTGAGCAACGTATTAGGAATGACATTGCTGAAAACATTGCACTTGAATTAGATAGAGCAGCTATTTATGGTACTGGCTCATCAAACCAGCCTTTAGGTATTAAAGATACTACAGGTGTAGGAACACAGACTATTACTACATTTGGTACATTTGCTGAGTACATTGCAATGGAAACTGACATTGCAGTTGCAAACGCAGAAGTTGCTAATATGTTCTATATAGTTAACTCATCTGCTAGAGGTGCTTTGAAGTCAACAGAAGTTGCATCAAACACAGGTAAGTTTGTATTTGAGAATGGTGAAATTAATGGTTATCCAGCTATTGTTACAAACCAGTTAACAAATAATGATGCATTATTTGGTGATTTCAGTAAGTTTACTATCGGTATGTGGTCTGGATTAGATTTAACTGTTGACCCTTATGCTGGTGCTACAAGTGGAAACATTAGAGTTATAGCTCTTCAAGATGTTGACTACGCTGTAACACAGCCCGGAGCCTTCTGTTTCGGAACATAATGAGACTTAAGCTCTTAAGAAACACAATGATAGCTGGCACTCCTACGAGTGCTGGCTCTATTGTTGAGGTTGAAGAACACGTTGGTTTTATGCTTTTAAATATTCACAAAGCTGAGGAAGTAAAAGAGGAAGAGCCAAAAGTTACAAAAACACCAAATTTTGAACGTATGACTAAATTAAATTTAGAGACATACGGAAAAGAACTTGGTTTAGAGCTTGACGTTACAAAAACAAAAACAGAGCTTATTTCAGAAATCCAAACTGCAATTTCAACAACTTAAAAACAATGGCAATCATTCCACAAACACTAGAAAAATTACAATTATTTTCTTGTGTCGCAACAGCTGCTGTTACCAGTACAGCAACATCAGCAGCTATTGATTTAAAGGAATATGACGGAGATGTTTCTTTAATTCTTACAAGTGCTGCAGGTACAGGATCAAGTCCAACATTAGATGTTAAAGTCCAAGACTCTGATTCTAGTAGTGGTACTTATGGTGATTTATCTGGTGCTGCTTTTACACAAGTAACTGATTCTGCATCAATGCAAGTAATTACTTTTTGTAAAGACGAAGCGAAGCGTTACATTAAAATAGTACAAACAGTTGGGGGATCAACTCCATCTTTTACTTTTAATATTAATGCTATAGCACTTAAAAAATACGGTTAAAATATAGCCCCTTTATGGGGCTTTTCTTATGTCTTACATTGATTCTGATTTAGATATTTTTTTACAAGAGCCATTTGGACAAAAGGTTTATTATTCTGGTGTCACAAAAATGGGCGTATTAGATATGCCAGACCAAATATTATCTGGAGACATGATTTACTCTACAGACTATGTTTTACAGGTAAAAACAAGTGATTTTACTAATTTAGAAATAGGGGAAACAATTAAAACAGATGTTAATGGCGTACAAACTGCTTTTGAAGTAAAAGGGCAAAGATTACTAGATGACGGTAAATTTACAGAAATAACACTAAGCAAAACATGAGTACAAAAAGAGAGCTTATACTAGCTAAAATAAAAACACAATTAGCTGGCACTACAGGTGTAGGCACAAGAATTTTTAGAAGTAGAGCAACCCCAGTATCAAGAGATGAGGGTGCAGTACTTATTTATGAACCAATTGCTGATAACTGTGAGATAAGACGTAATAATTTACAATGGACACTACAAATAAGGTTAAGTATTATTACAAGGGGGTCAAAGTCAAAAACTTTAGATCAAGCTGCAGACCCTATTGTTAATTCAATTCATACAAAACTTGTTAGTGATATTACTTTAGGTGGTAATGCAATTGATGTACAACCTAGATCGGTAGGTTTTGACATAGTAGATGGAGATCAACCTAGCGGAGTGGTATCTTTGGACTATATTATTATATATCAGACATCAATTGCTGATTTATCCACATAAATAACGCTATTATGATAGATAAGTATGCTGGTCAAGGTGGAGATTTCGAAATCGACCCTAAAACTGGCGAGAAAAAGCTGATTAGGCAAACCCTACCAGCCCAACAAACCGAATCGTTACCTCAAGAGGAAACCTCAGATGCCAAAGAAGACTAGACTAAGAGCTTTGCTCGCAAAGGACGAAAGCAGTTATGGAACTGATCCTACTGCTACAGGTTCAGCAAATGCAATTTTATGTACTGAACTATCTATTGAGCCTATACAATCAGATGAGGTTACTAGAGATTTGATTAGAAGTTATCTTGGCAACTACGATACACTTTTAGCAAATTCAAGAGCGCAAGTAACAATAACAGTCGAGATGTCAGGAAGCGGCACAAAAGGTAATAGCCCACAGTATGCACCATTATTAAAATCATGTGGTTTGAGTCAAACAGTAGCAAGTGGTACAAGTGTTACTTATGCACCTGTTAGTTCTAGTTTCTCTAGTTGTACTATTGTTTACAACGCTGATGGGATACAGCATAAACTTACTGGATGTCGCGGTACATACTCATTAAACTGTGAGGTGGGTTCAATACCAACTATAACTTTCGTAATGACGGGATTGTATAACGCACCAACAGATACAACTATGCCAACCTGCACCTTCCAAAACCAAGCTGACCCAGTTGTTTTTAAACAAGGTAATACAAGTGCTTTCCAATTCCAAAGTTATGCAGCAGCTTTAAATACATTTACTTTTGAAATGAATAATGAAATTGTTTATAGGGAATTAGTTGGTGGTACAAAAGAAGTTCATCTAAATAATCGTGCGCCATCAGGAACAGTCCAAATAGAAAACATTGCACTAGCAACAAAAAACTATTTTACTGCTGCAACATCAAATGTTAGTGGTAATAATACATTTCAGCATGGACAAACTGATGGCAATAAAGTCACAATAACAATGCCAAAAGCAAACATTACAGCACCAGCATACGCATCAGTAGATGACATAGATATGTTAGACCTAGCTTATACTGCAGTTCCTAACTCTGGTAATGATGAAGTTAGCTTAGTTTTTGCATAATTAAATATTTACTTTTTATTAATAAGGGTTAAACTGTGCGTTACATGGTTTAATCTTTTTTTATGGCATTAATTATTAACAAAGTTAAAACTTTCAAATGGACAGTTGATTATGAATATCCTGTAGATGATGATTTTCAAGAAGTAAAATTTAAAGCAGTTTTTAAACGTATGCCACAAAAATTTTTAATTGAGATGTCTAAAAAGGCTACACCAAAAAAAGATAAAAATGGAAATGAATTACCTAGTGATTTTGACCCTAACGAAGTATGTGAAAAAGTTATTGTTGGATGGGAAGAGGTTTTTATGGTAGATGATAAAGGTACAGAAGTAGAAGTACCTTATAATAAAGAAAATTTAAAAAATTTATTAGAGATTCCTTTTTTAAGTCTTTATTTAGTAAAAAGTTTTTATGAAGGACAAACAGGTAATAAATTAAAAAACTTAGAGGGGCAGTCGACCATCTCTTAAATGGTGGGGTAGAAGATAAGACACATGATGATGCTGCCGTTTTAGGAATTGTAGGGCTGCCCGAAAAAAAAGTAGAAAAAGATTTTGAAGTTTGGGAGGAGCATTGGGAATCGGTAATGATATTTGTAAGAATGTTGACTCAATGGAGAACGACAATGGGGGGCGTAATTGGTTTTGATTATAATGTTTTACAAATGTTATTTGAAATGTATGATATAGATAATCGTAAAGAAATTTTTGAGGATATTCAAGTCATGGAACGTGAAGCTATGATACACATGAATAAGGATAAAAAATAATGGCTTTAAATTTAGACACAACTTTTAAACTTAAGGCAAAAGTAGAAGGTGCTAAATCTGTTGATAATTTTAAAAAACAGTTAAAAGGTTTAGATACTAGCTCAAAACTTAGCAAAGTACAGCTAGGAAAAATGAATATTGAGATAAATAGAATGGCTAGGGCTGCTGGTAACACAACAAAAGGTTTAAGGGAACATATAAGAGCATTAACTTTATTAAGAGATAGAACTGATATTGGCGGAAAGGCTTATAAAAGATTAGGTAATCAAATTGATAGATTAAAAGGTAAATTAAGAGGTTTAGATGGACAAGCTGCTAGTACTGGACAAAAATTAGCAGCTCTTGTAGGTACTTTAGGCGTGGGTAGAGGCATTAGAAGAATTGTAGGTGGTGCTGCAAATTTTGAAGCTGAGGTTACAAAAGCTGCTGCTATTGAGGGGGGTGGTAATCAAGATCAAATAACTCAAGCTGTTAATGCAACAGCGCAAGTAGCAGCAGGTACTCCAACAGAAGTCGCTGAGTTAGCAACTGTTTTGGCAAGGGCTGGTCGTGACGCAGATCAAATTAGTGCTTCTTTAAACGGAATTGTACTTGGTGCAGAAGCAACATCTACAAGTTTTGCTGAAATGGGTTCAATAGTTTCTAATAATTTAGGTGCTTTTGGTTTAGAAGCAGAAAAAACTTCTGCTTTAGTTGATATTTTGGTTGCGGGTGCAAATAGCTCAAACCAACAAATTTCTGATTTAGGTGAAACTTTAAAATATACTGCTCCAAACGCACGTCTATTTAATTTAACTGTAAATGATACAGTAGCCCTTACTGCTTTATTAGCTAATAACGGTATAAAAGGAAGTGATGCTGGTACAGCTTTAAGAAAATCATTATCACAACTACAAAAAGCAGCAGCAGGGGCTAATGGAGAATTATTAGGTTTAACAAGGGGTAATGAAAAATTAACAAGAGCATTTAGTACTTTAGGTGCAGATATTTTAGATGTTGAGGGTAATTTAAAGCCTATGGACGAAGTATTAACAACTTTAAGAGATAAACTTAAAAACTTTAGCAAAGGTCAACAAGCAGAAATATCAGAAGCATTATTTGGTAAAGAACAGGGTCCTAAAATGTTGGCTTTGCTTAATCAAACTGATGAAGCAATAGAAAAAACTTTTACAGCCATTAGAGAAAGTGGGAATAGAGCAACACAAACAAGAAAAGATATGGATAGTTTTGCTTTAACTACAAAAGTATTAGGTGGTAACTTTGAAGTATTAACCAATCAAATAGGTTCTGCTTTTATAGCGGTGTTAGACCCATTAGCAAAAATAATAAACCAATTTTTAACTGATATATCCAAACTACCAAAACCAATAAAAGATTTTGGTGCTGGTTTAGCTGCTGCTGGTATAGCTGCTTTAGCCTTAAAAGTAACTATGGTAACTCTGACAGCTTTAGGAGTTAAAGCTTTAATATTTTCAAAAGTTGCAGCAGCATTTGTGTTATTTAAAAAAGCTATAATAGGTGCAAAGGTAGCAATGATTGCTTTTAATTTAACTAATCCTCTTGGGTGGGTAGCTTTAGGAATAGGAGGATTAACACTTGCAATAACTAAAATTATTGAATTTAGAAAAGAAATTGGTAACTTTTTTAAGTCTGTAAGAGATGGTCTTTATAGATACGTTGTAATTGCATTTAATGCCCTTCCAAAATTTTTAAGGGAATTTTTAATTGGTAAAAATAACAGAAAAGCAGGTGATAATTTTTTAATTACTTTGCCAGAAGTACCAGTTCCAAAACAAAATGAATTAAAAGGAGATAATGTACTTGATGGTGGAGGAATCGACGAAGATACTGGTAATAAACAAAAATCAGTATTAGACGGAATGAAAAGTGCTGTAACTGATTATCAAGAAAAAGTAAATGATGTTGCTGGTAATATAAAAAATGCAATGTCTAATGCTTTTCAAGGTATGGAAGATGCACTTGTTAATTTTGTTATGACAGGTAAATTAGCTTTTGGAGATTTAGCAAGGTCAATAATACAGGATATGGCTCGCATTGTTATTCAACAGACAATAATGGCTCCTTTCACTGGATGGATTGGAAAATTATTAGGCAATGCGAATGGTAATGCGATTGTAGATGGAAAAGTAGAAAAATATGCCTATGGGGGCATAGTTTCACGTCCTACCGTTTTTCCCATGAAGAACGGCATGGGTTTGATGGGCGAAGCGGGACCAGAGGCGATTATGCCCCTTAAACGTGGAGCAAATGGGAAACTTGGTGTGCAATCATCTGGGGGTGTTGGTAATATAACTGTAAATGTTGATGCATCTGGTACAAATGTTGAAGGTGATGAAACTCAAGGCAAACAACTTGGACTGTTAATATCTGCAGCTGTTCAAACTGAGATAATACAACAACAAAGACCCGGAGGATTACTCGCATGACATTACAAACATTTCCATCTACACCGCAACCAAGTTATCCAGTAAGAAAAAGCTCTAGTGCAATTCAAAGAACAGTACGTTTTGCTGATGGGTATGAACACACAATTTTATTTGGTGTAGCAGCACATCAAAATCCAAAAGAGTTTAGCTTAATATGGAAGAATATTACCGAAGCAGAAGCGGATTCTATTGAGTCTTTTCTTGATGATCGAATCCTTGATAATAAACCTTTTATTTATCAAATACCTAATGAATCATCTTCAATGGTATTTAGATGCAATGAGTGGTATAAGGATATGAATGTTGCTACTTTGGCAACAATATCAGCTACTTTTAGACAAGTCTTTGAGCCTACAACATAATGACAACTGTTTGGTCTGCAAATGCAAGTTTAAGTCTTAATCAAATTGTTGCACCTACTGATGCAAGAAGAAATGATGGTTTATTTTTTAAAGTAACTCAAGCAGGTACAACAGGATCTAGTGAACCAAGTTGGGGAAAAACAATTGGTCAAACTATTTATGATAATAATGTTCAATACATTTCTTTTAGTAGTACATTTAGTGATGTTCAATCTTTAAACCCCTCTGCAATAATTGAATTATTTATATTGACTCTTAAAGAGGGTATTCATTTTCCACAAGGCAATCCAACAAACGAAACTGAAAAATATTATTTTCACTCAGGTAGTAGTTTAGATGCCAATGGAAAAATTGAATGGCAAGGTATAGAGTATGCAAGGTTTCCTATAGAAGTTGAGGGTTTTGCTTATCAAAGAGGTCAATTACCAAGACCTAAACTTGTAGTAAGTAACGCTACAGGTTTAATATCAGCAATACTTTTAGACGTGAACTCAGTTACAACTGGTAATGACCTTACAGGTGCAACAGTAACAAGAATTAGAACTTTGGCAAAATTTATAGATGCAGCAAATTTTGCTAATAATCAAAATGCAACTGCTGATCCAACTGCAGAATTTCCAAGAGAAATTTATGGTATTGATCGCAAATCTGCTGAAAATAGAGAAGTAGTAGAATTTGAATTAGCAGCACCAACTGATTTAATGGGTATTAATATCCCTAAACGCACAGCAACTCGTGATGAGTTTCCCGCTATTGGTACTTTTAGTTAATGACTTGGCAAAAAGAAGCAATTAAACACTCTAAAGATCAAATGCCTAGAGAGGCTGTAGGTCTTGTACTGAATGTACGAGGTAAACTAAAATATTATCCTTGCAATAATCTAGCTATAACTGACCATCAATGTTTTATTTTAGATCCAGAAGATTATATAAAAGCTGATAATACTGGAGATATTGTAGGTATATTTCATAGTCATCCTGTAAATCCACCAACTCCAAGTCAAGCGGATAAGGTAAGTTGTGAAGCTAGTGGCCTTCCTTGGTACATTGTGAATCCAAGTTCTGAAGAATGGGCCTACCTAGAGCCTTGCGGTTATAAACCTCCGTTACTAGGTCGTCAATGGGTATGGGGTGTTACAGACTGTTGGAGTTTAGTAAGAGATTGGTATAAAGAAACAAAAAATATATCACTAAGAGATTGGGATAGACCTTTAACACCGCAAGAATTTAATGATAAACCTTTATTTGAACAATGTGCTAATGATACAAACTTTAGAGAATTAAACCCTAATGAAAGGCTTGAAAATGGTGATGTTTTGTTGATGAGTATTATGTATCCTACTCTTAATCATGTAGCATTGTTTTTTCAAGGTGATGTTATTCATCATTTAACCGATAGACTATCTTGTAGAGAGCCTTATTCTGAATGGTTGTTAAAATGTACAGCAAAGAGGTATCGCTATGTCTCGTAAATTAATTTTGCATGGAAATTTAGCAGAATTTGTAGGTCATAATGAGTTTGATCTTAATGTAAAAAGTGTCGGACAGGCAGTAAGTTTTTTAATAAATAACTTTCCACAGTTAGAAAGTTATATGTCACCAAAATATTATCAAGTTAAAGTTGGAAATTACGATATAAATAAAGAAGAAGTTAATTATCCTACTGGCAAAGAAGATATACATTTTGTTCCTGTAATCTCTGGTGCGGGTAGAGGTTTTGGAAAGATATTATTAGGTGCTGCATTAATTGGAGTTGCATTTTTATTGCCGGGAACATTAGGGGGTGTAAAAATAGCAAAAGGTGGACTTTTAAAAGCTGGTATTACTGGAGGTTTTCTTGGTAAAGCTATGGTTGGTGTTGGTGCTTCTTTGGTTTTAAGCGGTGTTTCAGATATGTTATTTCCTATGCCAGAAAATGATTTTTCTGAAGATCCACGTTTGTCTTTTAGTTTTAGTGGTCTTCAAAATACTAGCAGAGCAGGTACTAGCATTCCAGTTGTATATGGAGAAATATTGACAGGCAGTATTGCTATCAGTGCAGCAATTGACACAAACCAAGTTGAGGCATAATTATGACTATTAAACGCAACATTATAAGAGGTGCTGGCGGTGGAAGCTCACGCAAACCTCATGTTGATCCTGATACTCTTCATAGTCGTCAGTTTGCTACAGTTCAAGACTTAATAAGTGAAGGAGAGATTGAAGGTTTTTCAACTCCATCAAAAGCTGGAATAACAAATAAAGCGTCTGCTGAATATATAAACGCAAGTTTAAAAGATGTATTTTTAAACGATACACCAATACTTACGTCAACTGCTAATAATGCTAGTCCAGCAGCATCAGATTTTAATTTTAAAGATGTAACTTTTAAGTTTAAAGAAGGTACGAGTAATCAAACTGCTGTTACTGGTATGCCTATAACAATCGCAAGTCCTTTGGCAGTCTCAACGGCAAATGTTACAAAGTCATCAGGAGTTGGAATTACAAAACAAATAAGTAATTCTTGTGATGCTGTAATAGTTACTTTAACTTGGGCTGAGTTGCAATTCCAAGATGACAAAGGCAATATTCATGGTTCAACGGTTCAATATAAAATCTCTCATAAATATAGTGGTCAATCATCTTTTACAGAAAGAATAAATACATCAGTAACTGGCAGATCTGCTGATCCATACTCAAGAGAACACAGAATAGATTTAGCTGGAGCTACTTTTCCTGTAGACATAAGAGTAGAGAGAATTACAGATGATGCTGATGTAAGTGGTTTTATGAGAGATACTTTTACTTTTTCTTTTATACAAAGAGTCATAGACAGACAAGAAACTTATCCAAACAGTGCCTATACTGCTCTCAGATTAGACAGTAAAATTTTTAATGCAATACCTAAAAGGGTATATAAAATAAGGGGTATAAAAGTAAGGATTCCGGGAGCAGGTGCTAATAATTCTGGAACACCACAAGTTGACATACAAACAGGCAGAATAGTTTATCCAAGCAACTATATATTTAACGGAACAATGCAAGCTGCAAAATGGACAACTTGCCCTGCAATGATACTTTTAGATCTTTTGACAAACCATAGATATGGACTTGGAAATCATTTAGCACCTGATTATAATTCTGCAAGTCCAAGTGATTCTGATCTATTTGCAAACCTTGATTTGTTTAGTTTTTACGGTGCTTCAAAATTTGCAAATGAGCTAGTAAAAGACGGATCAGCAGCAGGTACAGAAGAAGCAAGGTTCGCTTGCAATGTAAATATTCAGAGTCCAAAAGAAGCTTTCAAAGCAATTAATGAATTGGCAGGTGTAATGAGGTGTATGCCAATTTGGTCTGCTGGAAGTATAAGTCTTGCAAGAGATGAGGCTACGACACCAAGTTACCTTTTTAATTTAGCTAATGTTGGTGAAGAGGGATTTAACTATCAAGGAAGTAGTTTTAAACAACGTCATTCAGTAGTTATTGTTAACTATTTTAATATGGACTCACAAGAAATTGACAGTGAGGTCGTAGAAAGCTCAACAGCCAAAGCAAAGTTTGGAACTTCTGTAAAAAAAGTAACTGCTTTTGCGTGTACCTCTCGTAATCAGGCTGCTAGATTAGGCCGTGCAATACTTTTTGCGGAGGAACATGAGACAGAGACAGTTTCATTTACAACTTCAATTGATTCTGGTTTAGTTGTTAGACCCGGAGCCGTTATAGAAGTTAATGATCCAGTACGAGCAGGTGCAAGAAGAGGTGGTCGTGTAGTAGCTGCAACAACAACAACAATTACTATAGATGCTAAAGCATCAACTCTACTTGTGCATACAAAAAGCGGTATAACAACAGGTCCGGGAACAACAGATATGTTAAAAATTTTAGTATTAATGCCTGATGGTACTGTGGAGACTAGAAATGTTCAAACTGAAAACACAGGTGTTTTAACTTTAGATTCTGCGTTGCCAGCAGTGCCAAATGTTGGATCTCCATATTTACTTACTAGCTCAACATTGCAAACACAACTTTTTAGAGTTGTTGAGATACAGGAATCAGACGGAGTTAATTATGCTATTACAGCTTTAAAATATGTTGAGGGTAAATATCCATATATTGAGCAAAATATTCCATTACCAGTGAGAAATATATCACTTTTAAGTGCAAAACTGGAGCCACCTTCAAACTTAGTAGGTGAAGAAACAACAATTGTTATAAATGGTATCGCTAGAGCAAGATTAGTTGTAAGTTGGCAAGAACCATCAAAGTCATTTTTCGCTGATAATGGTACAACATACGAAAAACCTCAAGGTCCGTCAGGTTATCAAGTAAATTACAGAGTTACATCAGAAGCTGGTAATACAAGTAATTTTATAACTGTTGATGTTGTAAGTAATGATTTTGAGATTATGGATACAACAAAAGGTTTTATTGAATTTGAAATTTACTCAATTAGTGCAGGGGGTAAATTATCTTCACAACCTTTGGCAGGTACAATTAACACAGTTGGAAAATCAAGCGTACCTGATAATGTTATTAATTTAGCTGTTGAGGCAATTGATGAAAAATTAGCAAGACTTACATTTAATCAATCTACAGCTTTAGACGTTTTATATGGAGGGTCAGTATTTGTAAGACATACAGCAGAAACAGGAAACGCTGCTACTTTTGCATCAGGACAAAATATTGTTGAGGCAGCTCCGGGAAACGCAACAGAAGTAATAGTTCCAGCACTTCCGGGAACATATCTTGTAAAATTCCAAGACGATACAGGTAACTTTAGTTCCGCAGCAGCAAAAGTTGAACTAACACTTGTTGATATATTTGATTCTTTCTTAGTAAAACTTGATGAAGAGCATAATGATTCACCAGCGTTTAATAATACTACTTCTAGTTTGTTTAGCAATACACAGTACAGCACAACAAGAGGTGGTCTTATAATTTCAAACCCATCACTTGTAATAAATGGTACTTATACACAGTCAGGTACTACTATTACCTGCAATATTAATAGTCATGGATTAGAAGTAGGTCAAACAAAACAATTTACTTTTTCTGTTAATGGTGCAACAAGTGGTCCTTATGTGGTTACTACTGTAAACAGCGTTAATCAATTTTTGGTTACATCTACAACGTCTGGTAATTTCTCAGGCACTGTTTCTGTGGCTAAAGGTAAAAATGGCACTTATGATTTTAAAGATACTTTAGATTTAGAGGGTACATATTCATTAGTTTTAAAAAGACTTATAAGAGGTGCTGGTTTCTATCCATCATCTTTATGGGATGACAGAGTTGGTCTTGTTAATGATTTTCCTGATTGGGATGGTGTTTTAGCTGAAAACGCAATAGGTAAAGTATTTGTTAAAACAACAACTGATAATCCAAATAGTGGCTCACCTACATATACACCTTTTACTGAATTTTCAAACGGTACATTTAAAGGTAGAGGGTTTAAATTTCAAACACGTTTAGAGACAACAGATACCGCCCAAAATGTTGTTATACAAGAAGTTGGTTATAGGGCTGAGATGCCAGTAAGAACTGAGCAGTCAGGTGAATTAGAATCAAAAGATCCTTCCAATCCAACTATTGCAATCCCTGTAAATGTAACCTTTCAGTTCCCATTTTTTATTGGTACTTCAAGTATTACAGGTGTTCCAAAACCTATAATAAATATTTCTGCACAAAATATGCAAACTGGAGACTTTTTTGAATTAACAAATATATCAGGAACTGGTTTTACGGTTGAGTTTAAAAATGCAGCAGGTGCAACACAAATTAGAAAATTTAATTACTTAGCTGTTGGTTTTGGTAAAGGCGTGTAGAATATGATTAAAATTTTCTAGTTTTTATGTCTGGTTTATCAGTTGCTAACTTTAATATTGAAAATGCGTCAGGCCAAGCAGTAAGACAAGATATAGAAGCTTGTTTTTTAGCATTACAAGGTTTAAATGCTGAAAGTAGTGATTTAGGTGCAAGTCAAATTGTACAAGGGATGTGGTTTTTAAGGAGTGATACAAAAGAATTAAAAATAGCAAAATCAACAACTGGTTTTACAACTGTTGGAAATATAGATCAAGCAAATTTAGGTTTACTCCCAAGATCAGGAGGTACGACTGCTCCAATGACAGGGCAATTTTTAGCTGATGATGACCCGTCTGCTACGAATCCATCTATATCGTTTGATGCAAACACAGGTCTAGGCTTATTTCCAAAAGACACTAATCAAATGGGTTTTAGTGCTTCTGGTCAAGAGCAAATGTTTTTTGATGCAAATGGCATATCTTTAAAAAATGCTAATGAATTAAGAATGTTTGATGGTAATAGTAGTGCTTATATGGCTTTAAAACCAGCAACTGATATAACAACTACTTTTACTCTTACTTTCCCAAATAGTGCAGGGTCAAATGGGGATTTTTTAAAAAGTGATGGAAATGGTGGCTTATCATGGGGTTCATCTGGTGGTGGTAATCCTACATTTGGAAATGTAACAGCAACAAACTTTGTAGTTCAATCGGCTGTAATTGGTCCATCAAGTACAAATAAACCACCATACTTTGCTAATGGTGCTTTAGAGTTTTGTGGAACTCTTGTAAAAGCTCATTGTAAATTTGCGGGAACAGGTACTATTAGTATTCAAACCAGTAGTGGAGTTAGTTCACTGACTGATTTTGGGGTAGGGCAGTATCAAGTTAATTTTAATCATCAATTAAAACAATCAAGTACTGGAAATATAACTAATGATTTTTCAGTATCTTTTGCAATATCAGGTGCAGTTTATAATGTTCCGGGCCAATTAGCACACACTCATGCTTTTATACAAACTCAAAACTCGGCTCATGTTAGATTTAATTGTGCTAAAACTGAAAACTCAGGGCAAAGAGCCGATCAACCATACGCAGCTGTAATTTGTTGTGCTTAAAAACTAAAGATGTATAATGTAAGAAAAAATCATGGCAAACTCTGATAAAAGATTAATATATACAGATGATGACGGTAATGTATGTATTGTCATTCCAGTAGATGAAGATATTTGTGGTTTTACTTTAGAACAAATTAAAGAAAAAGATTGTCCTAGTGGTAAGACAGTTTATACTGTAGATAAATCTGCAATTCCTACAGATAGGGATTTTAGAAATGCTTGGACTTATACAGGGTAAATTATGGGATTTGGAATTGATATGGCAAAAGCCAAAGAAATTCATAAGACAAACATACGTTTCCGTAGAGAGGAAAAGTTTAAAGAACTTGATGTTGAGTTTCAAAAAGCACTAGAAGCAGGTGCAGACACTACAGCTATAGTTGCAAAAAAACAAGCCTTAAGAGATGCCCCTGCCGATTCAGATATTACTAATGCTGCTGATACAAATGCTTTGAAAGCACAATGGAAAACTGATATATTAGGTCCAACACCCTATACCTAATGGCAATAGCTCCAGCAACATACGATTTTACGTTACAAAGACGTTCAGATCATAGTATTACACTTGTTTTTAAGGACTCAAATAATAATGCAATAAATTTGACAGGATATACAGTATCTGCACAAGTTTGGGATGAGAAAAGAAAAACGAAATATGCTGATTTTGCTGTTGCTTATACCAATAGGGCATCAGGAACAGTAGCAATATCTTTAACTGATACCCAAACTGCGACTTTTACACCTGACAGTTTAAAATATGACGTTTTAATTACTAATGGGTCAGGATTAAAAGAATATTATTTAGAAGGTACAATAACAATATCTGAGGGATATACTGCATGAATACAATTGAAATTACGCAAACAAAAAATACAGTTGAAGTTAACGAGACAACTAATACTGTTACTATTACAGAAGGAGTCGCTGCTACTGTTGAATTAACTACAGTAGGACCACAAGGACCTGCCCCATTTGGATTTATTTTTGATGGGTCAGGTAAAGTAAATGATTCTGTCGTTTACTACCACAGTTCATCTGGTACATTTAAAGCAGATTCAACAACCACAAAACTTACACTCGTAAATGGGGGAAATTTTTAGATCATGTCTAACACAATCAGATTAAAAAAAAGAGCAGCATCTGGTAGTGCTGGCGCACCTTCAAGTTTATCTCCGTCAGAAGTAGCGTTCAATGAAAATGATTTAAAATTATATTATGGTTTTGGTGATGATGGTCAAACTCCACCTGCTGCAAGTTCAATAATTGCTATTGGTGGTGCAGGTGCTTTTTTCAATAAAACAGATGTAAGAAATGCGAATAAAGTTTTAGCAGGGCCAGTATCTGGTAGTGATGCTGCACCAGCATTTAGAGCTTTAGTTGCTGCTGATATTCCTACAATTTTGCATACAAAAATAAGTGATTTTGATACAGGGGTTCAAACAAATAAACTTAACCAACTAGCACCACCTGATGGTGCGGTTAGTATGTCAAGTCAAAAAATTACAAATTTAGCTGATCCTACTGCTGATAATGATGCTGCGAATAAAGCGTATGTTGACGGTGTTGCACAGGGATTAGACGTTAAAGATTCTTGTAAAGTTGCGACAACACAGGCACAAACACTTGCTAGTGATTTTACAAACGGAGATACAATTGACGGAATAACTCTTGTTACTAACGACAGAATACTAATTAAAGACCAATCAACAGCATCAGAAAATGGTATTTATAAAGTTAATGCTTCGGGCGCACCCACAAGAACAGATGATTTAGCTGCTGGTGCTGACGCTGCTGGATTTTTCACCTTTATTGAAAAGGGATCAGTAAACGCAGAAAATGGTTTTGTTTGTACTTCTGATAAAGGATCTGCTGTAGTAGGCACAAATGATCTTGCAATTTCTCAGTTCTCAGGAGCAGGTCAAGTTATTGCTGGCAATGGTATTGATAAATCAGGTAATACTCTTTCTGTTGATTTAAAAGCAAACGGTGGACTTGTTATTGAATCTACTGAAATTGCTGTTGATCTTGGTGCTAATTCTATTACAGGAACACTTGCAGTTAGTGATGGTGGTACAGGTTCAACAACAGCAGCAGGTAGTAGAACAAATCTTGGTCTAGTAATTGGTACAGACGTAGAACCTCATTCGGATAAATTAACAGAACTTGCAACTATGGCACAGGCAACTGCTGATGCTTTAGCTGATTTATCTGCAACAGAAGTACAAATATTAGACGGTGCGACTGTTACCACAGCACAGCTAAATAGAGTTGATGCTACATCTAGTATTCAAACTCAATTAGACAATAAACAGCCACTTGATGCTGAGTTAACAGAACTCGCAACTATGTCTAGCGGTACAGCATCAGCACTTGCTGATCTTACAGGTACTGAAGTAGGAATACTTGACGGAGCTACATTAACAACATCTGAATTAAATATTCTTGACGGTGTTACCTCCACTGCTGCTGAATTAAATATTTTAGATGGAGCTACATTATCAGTTAATGAATTGAACATTCTTGATGGTGTTACTGCTACAGCAAATGAAATAAATTTATTGGATGGTGTTACCGCAACAACAGCTGAATTAAATTTTGTTGATGGTGTTACTTCAGCAATTCAAACTCAATTAAATAACAAGCAAGGTTTAAACGCAAAATTAACTGAATTAGCAACAATGTCTACTGGAACTGCTAGTGCTATAGCAGATTTAACAGGAACAGAAGTTGCAATTCTTGATGGTGCGACTGTCACAACAAGCGAACTAAATAAATTAGATGGTGCTACATCTGCAACATCTACAACTTTAGTTCAAGCTGATAGGTTTATATGCAATGATGCTGGAGCCATGAAGCAAGTGGCTCTTAGTGATTTAGTAACCTTTCTTGAAGATGGAACTGCAAGTGGATTTGAAATTAATGGAGGAACATACTAAAAACAATATAAGAGCTAGGAGGTAACACAAATGGCGGTTCAAATAAAATTAAAAAACGCAAGTGGTACTGATCCAAGTGCTAGTGATTTAGTTGTTGGTGAAGTTGCGATAAGAACTGATAACGGTAAATTATTTACAAAAAAAGATGATGGAAGCGTTGCAGAAATAAGTGGCAGCGGTGGTGGTGGTGGTTCTAATAATATTGATATTAATACTTTATCTTCTTCCTCTAATACAGGCGGTGGAAGTGCAACATTTAATGGAACAGCTTATAGATTTACTTTAAGCAGTCCACCGTCCTCTGCTCAAGAAGCTTTAGTTTCAATTAGTGGTGTTGTTCAAAAACCTAATTCTGGTACAAGTCAACCATCTGAAGGTTATGCAATTGATGGTAATGATATTATTTTTTCTGCTGCTCCACCCTCTGGAGCAAGTTTTTTTATTGTTACTTATGGTCGTCTAGGTGTTGGCACACCATCAAACAACACTGTTACTTCTGCAAAAATAGTAGACGGAACTATTGTTAATGCTGATATAAATGCAAGTGCAGCAATAGCAGCTTCAAAAATTGCAGGTTTAGCAACTTCAGCTACTACTGATACTACAAACGCATCAAACATTTCTTCTGGTACGCTTGCAGCAGCTAGAATACCTACACTTAACCAAGATACTACTGGTAATGCTGCCACAGCTACAGCTTTAGAAACTGCAAGAACTATTGCTGGCACAAGTTTTGATGGCAGTGCAAATATTGATATTGACTACGATAATTTAACTAATAAACCAACACTGACTACAGGGCCAACTGGTCCCACTGGACCCACTGGACCCACTGGACCTCAAGGACCCGCAGGAAATGATGGTGCGACAGGTCCCGATGGACCCGCAGGACCTCAAGGTAGTACAGGCCCTGCTGGATCTGCTGCAACTATAGCTGTAGGAAGTACTACGACAGGCCCTGCTGGATCTAATGCTTCTGTATCAAACTCTGGTAATTCAAGTGCAGCCACTTTTAACTTCACAATACCTCAAGGAGCAACAGGCCCGACAGGACCTACAGGCCCCACAGGACCTACTGGCTCTACAGGAAGTACAGGATCGACTGGATCGGCTGCGACTATCTCTGTTCACAGTACAATTACAGGATCGGCTGGAACAAGTGCATCTGTCCAAAATTTAGGTAGCTCAACTGCAGCTAATTTTAGGTTCACAATACCAAGAGGACCTACTGGTTACACTGGCGGTGTAGGTCAAACAGGACCTACAGGACCCACTGGACCAACAGGAGCTACAGGACCAGTAGGACCTGCTGGACCTGCTGGATCTACTTCTTATAATGCAAGTCAATTAAATGGTTTAACTACAAGTAACTCTGGAAACCGTTGGGGTGTTATACCTTTTGTTGCTAGTGATGGTGTTATGGAAATAGGTGGTCATATTGACTTTCATGGTTCAGATGGCGACACCTCTGACTTTGGTGCTGGAAGACTTTTTGGTGGTACTAATGTATCTTCAGACAGAAACTTTGCTGCTCCAAGTTTTAGTACTTATTCAGATAGAGATGTTAAAAATTCTATAGCTGATGCAGATTTAGGTCTTGATTTTATTAAGCAATGTAGGCCAGTTACTTATAAATGGAACAATACAAATCTTGACACAAAAACTCATTATGGGCTTATAGCACAAGAAATTGAAGATTTAATTACTGCAAAAGGTAAAACTATTGAAGATATAGGTTTACTTGTTAAAACAGATGATAAATTGTTAGATGGTTCAGATACTCCTATAGGTCTTGATTATATTCAATTTATTTCTATATTAATTAAAGCTGTACAAGAGTTGTCCGCTAAGATAGATGTATTGGAGGCTAAGTAAATGGGTCTAACAAAAGTATCATCTGACGGTATAGAAGATGGAAGTATTGTTAATGCTGATTTGCATAATGCTGCTGCAATAGATAAAAGTAAATTAAATATTTCTAATGCAACAACTTCTGCTGCTGGTTATCAGTCTGCAGCAGATAAAACAAAATTAGACGGCATAGAGAGCAATGCAACTGCCGATCAAACAAATGCAGAGATAAAAACAGCTTACGAAGCAAATTCTGATACAAATGCTTTTACTGACTCAGAAAAAACTAAACTTTCAAATGTTGAAAACAATGCAACTGCGGATCAAACAAACGCTGAAATTAAAACTGCTTATGAAGCAAACTCTGACACAAATGCTTTTACAGATGCAGACCACACAAAATTAGATGGAATTGAAGCGTCAGCGACTGCAGATCAAACAGGCGCAGAAATTAAAACAGCTTACGAAGCAGAATCTAATACTAACGCTTACACTGATGCAGAAAAAACTAAGCTCACAAATATAGAGAGTAATGCTACTGCTGACCAATCAGCTAGTGAAATAAAAACACTTTTACAGTCAGATAAATTAACTGTTAATGAGATAGCTGATGATGCTGTTACTAGGGATAAGGTAAATTTTGTTTCTACATCTTCTGAACCAGCTATTGAAGCAAAAGGTGATGGAAGTATGCAAGATGGCTATTTACAACTTAATTGCTCACAAAACAGTCACGGTGTAAAACTAAAATCACCACCTCATAGTGCTAATGCAAGTTATACATTAACTCTTCCAGATGATACAGGGTCTGCCAATCAGCTTTTAAAAACTGATGGCAATGGAAATCTTGATTGGGTTAATGCTACTGCTGGTCCTACTGGTCCTACTGGTCCTACAGGACCTACAGGACCTGCTGGCAGCAACGGAACTGATGGATCTGACGGAACGGACGGAGCAACAGGGCCTACAGGACCTGCGGGGCCTACAGGTCCTACAGGACCTGCTGGAAGTAATGGCTCTGATGGAAATGATGGAGCTACAGGACCTACTGGACCAACAGGACCAAGCGGAACTGCTGCCACTATTGCAATAGGTACAGTTTCTACAGGAAATGCTGGTAGTAATGCAACCGTCACAAACTCTGGCTCCTCTACTGCTGCAACATTTGACTTTTCAATTCCAAAAGGAGATACAGGTCCAACAGGACCGACAGGCCCTCAAGGAGCTACTGGACCAACTGGACCTGCTGGATCAGGCCCATCTGGTGGTGATGGTCCTCCGGGACCTACTGGACCAACTGGACCTGCGGGTCCAACAGGACCTACTGGGCCTTCTGGTACTGGGCCAACAGGTCCGACAGGGCCAACAGGATCTTCTGGTTCAGCAGCTACTGTTGCCGTTCACAGTACAGTCACAGGATCTGCTGGAACAAATGCTTCAGTATCGAATTTAGGTTCATCATCTGCTGCTAGTTTTAGATTTACAATTCCTAGAGGAAATACAGGAAGTACAGGACCGACAGGACCAACTGGTCCAACAGGACCGTCTGGTCCAACAGGACCTACTGGTCAAACAGGAAATACAGGTTCTCCCGGACCAACTGGACCGTCTGGTCCTACTGGACCGTCTGGTGGACCCGGACCTACTGGTGGACCCGGACCTACTGGGCCAACAGGACCCGGAATATACTCAAGCAACGTAACGAGTATTATTGGTATTGGAAGTGCTTATTTACAAATTGGTACAACTTACGGAGCTTGGGGCGTTAGCTGGTGGCCGTCAGATGTAAACAAAAAAGAAAATATAGTTGATACTTCTTATGATGCAATCGCAGCAATTAAAGCTTTAAAATTTAGAGACTTTGATTGGAAAGCTGGCGAGCCAGAAACTGGAAGCGTTAAATGTGGAGTTATTTCTCAAGAGGTTGAGGCAGTTGATAGTAGTTTTGTAATTGACGTTGCAGACGTAGAATATACTGATAGCGATGGCAATACACAGACTGCAAAAGGATCTAAAGGTGTTGATCCAAATAGGATTATTAGTGTCTCAGCTAGGGCAATACAAGAATTAATTACAAAAGTAGAGATTCTTGAAGCAGAAGTAGCGGCATTAAAAGCAGGTAGTTAAATAACGGTTTGATCTTGACAGTAGTACCAAGTAACTGCGACTCTTTTCTTGCCTGATATTACAGGTGTTGAACAATGTGTAAAACACCAATTAGATGGAAAAAATAATGCCCTGCCAGCTTTAGGTCTAAATTCTTTCTTTGGTAACATTTTGAATTTTGTAGCTCCACCCTCAAAATCATCTTTTAAATAAAGAACAATAGAAGTAGATCGATAATAAAATGAGCTTTTAGGGTCAGTACAGGTATCAAAATGCCAGTTATATCTTTGTTCAGATGTATATTCTAAAACTTGTATTTCTTCTCTGTTTGAACTTGTACCATTACCACCAATAAGAGGCCAATTATTTAAAACAAGATCTTTTTTTAAAAGATTATCTCTGTATAGCAATAAAGCATTATTTAATTTTTCGTGTAGTAAAGTTGTAGCTGCGACTTCTTCCCTCATCCAGCTACCAGTACTTGATCTTACACTTGGTACAACTCTTGAGGTTTGTTCTTGTCCAAAAACAGTATTTGGCCCGAAGTCCAACGTATCAATATATTTATTAATTATTTTTAATTCGTTAGAGTTTAAAACTGGTAGATTTTGGATAAATTCTTTCATTAAAATCATTATTTACATTTATAATACCTAATGTTACATTGAGTGAAACACATTATTAACATGGCTCGTAAAACAGACGAAGAATTAAAACAGCATATTCAATTTTTACAAACTAAACAAGATCAAGCGGTTCAATTAGCTAATAGTTGTCGTGATGAAATTATGTGTCTTAAGCACGTTTTAGCAGATAGAGCAGAGGCAGCAAACGAAAAAAAGTCCTCTGTGAAATAATAGAAAAGCAGTGTAGATTTTGCGGTAAACAGTTCGCAACAACTGAGCAACGTAGAAAATACTGTTCAAATGCGTGTAAAACAAGATTTTACCGTAGAAAAAAAGCTACTTAGTTTGTGTAGTCATTTGCCTTGTCATTAAACTCATAGTGACGTATAAAGGTGACAGAGCTACAATAAGTAGTAACACAAGCACACTTGTAACTGAAAGTGCTTTAATTATCGCAAGTTTAATCATGTTTCAAAAGATTGCTAATGTTTTAAGTATTCTTTCATTTGTCATGGTAACGTCAGTTATCGGTGGAGGGTACTTCGGTTACAAGTATGTAACGAGTGAGAATTTTAAATCAAAATTAATGAAAGAAGTTATGGGGAATGTATCAGGGCTACTTCCTAATGTATTAGATAAAGGTTTGCCTGACGTAACAGGGCCATCTATGCCAACAACTAAAATTCCAGCTATTCCAAAATTATGAATAGCAATATTATTAAAGGTATATCAATAGGACTTGGATCTATTTTTGTGGTATCTAACTTTTATACAATTAATCTATTAAGTAAAAAATCAAATTTACCAATGTTTGATTTACCTGTTAGTAAATATTCAACTTATGAAATTAACGCTGATAAAAATGGTTATACAATAAGACATAAAATGCACGATCCAAAAATAATTGTAAGTTTAGAGTCATCAAAAAAACCAGCAGGTTTTTTAGGAGCAAGTAAATCTTTATCCACAAAAGAAACACAAAAAGTAGCTGGTGAAAAAGATGTAGCTATTATTAATAGTGGAGAACTTACAGCAAAGCAAATAGCTTGTATTGAAGAACGTGCTAAAGGAGAGTCAACTGGTGAATTAATTGGTACATCAGTCGCTACTGGTACAGGTTTATCAACAACATTATCAGGTGTTCCTGTGGTGGGCTGGTTCTTATCTGGCTTTGCTACAAATCAAGCAAGAAGAGAAGGCGGTAAAATTGGCGGTAATATGGCTGCTGATTTTAACGACTGTTAATGCCTACGATTAAAGTACCTAAGATAAAAATTCCAAAAGTAAATATACCAGAAACTCCGTATGTACCTGATGTTGTTTTATATGGAGAAAATCCAGCTTGTGATTTAGTTGATAGAGATTTAGATATTACAAAAAATCCTACAATTATTTTTCATAGGAGAAAAGAATTTGTTACTTGCCCTAATGGAATAGTTACTACTGGTAATACAGAAACTACAGACAAAAAACCAGAGCCTATAAGACCTATTATTTATGATGCAACAGATCCAATACCAACTGAAGGAACAATAAATTTTAAAAAAACTACACCAAACTTAAATTTTAAACAGCAACAGGAAGAAACTAAAACTGAAGAAGTGCCTTGTCCTCCTAAAAATGCTCCATATAGAACAGGAGATTGGCGAAATGAGCTTAGGTTAGAAAGATTGTTAAAATATGAACGTGGGTCATTTGAAGGATCATGTAATGCAGTCTGGGAAAAAGTACCGTTTGTTGACCAGTACATACCTACAGCTTCTGTTGTTGTATCCACTGCTGTTATTGCTTCTGTTGCTGCCACTACTCCACTACTACTTAATATTGTCAAACCCTTAGTCAAAAATTTAATTAAAAAGTTAACAAAGAAAAAAGATGACACTAAAAAGTAACGGTTACTTAGTGCTTAATAAAATTATTAGTGCTGATGTTGCAAAAGTACTAGCACAAAAAACTATAGATAAAATTAAAAATGATAAACCTATAAACAATGAAGATCGAGGTTTGTGTTGGGCTTTATATAAACCAGTTTTCATGAAGAATCTTATGAAGGAAGTAAAAATAATAATTGAGGGTACATCAAAAGTAAAATTACTGCCAACATATTGGTTTACAACAATCTACACTAATAACTCATTTTTAAAACCGCATATTGATAGACCTAGTTGTGAGTATAGTGTTTCTTTAAATTTAAAATCTAATATTGATTGGCCTTTGTTTTTTAAAGATAAAAACAACAACAATAAAGGATTTATAACAAAAGTTGGAGATGGTATTGCATATTTTGGTTGTGAAAGACCACACTGGAGATTACCTTTAGTATCAAAAAACAGAGAATTATTTATACAAACTTTTTTTCATTATGTAGACGCTAATGGTCCTTATAAATCGTTTGCTAATGATAATGGTAAAAAATACAAAAACTTAAGTAAAGTTGGAAAAATAACAGAACTCCATATTTAAGTGACAAAAAAGATGTCTGCGTTACAATAAGTATGAGGTCTATAGCAGACCTTGGATAAAGGTTTTAGTAGTGTTTACTCTTTATCCAGCTGGGATAACTTTCTGTTTTGCAGCAGAACTAAGTGGAGGTTACTTTTACAGCAAAGTGACGTAAGACTTCTTAATTAAGTTGGTTTCTATAAGTGTTAGAAATGGGCGGTCTTCTCGGTTATCCAGTTAGGTCTAATAAGTAGGCAGAACCATTTTCGTCATGGTGGGTGGTAGCTGCTTACACTTCTATTTATTAGACTTAACACCCTATTTTGCAAGGTACAAACATAAGTACACTTTTTTTCAAGGCCCTTACAAGCGATTGTCGAGGGTCATTTTTTTTTAATCTCGTGCGTATGTGGCAAAACTTGGTTAGGAATCGTAGTTAAAACAATATTTCTACAACTAACAGCATCATCACCTACAAATTTAATTCCCTCCTTTAGCATAGTCGCACAGAGCTTGGCACGATTGAGATTTACTTCAAGTTGCTTGGCATCTAATAGAAATTCTTGATATTTTCTATAAGTCTGGGCTGCTTTTAGGCACTCATCATTAAATTTTTTCCCTAGTGGTACTTGAAAACTTAAAGTAGCACCATAAGAAAAATTATGATTAATTTGATCTATCCTCTCTTGTTCTTCAACGTATAATATTTGTCCGGGATTTGTTAACTGTCCTGTTTCCGTATCTTTTGCTTGGTTGTATATATTTGTTCTTGCAACAGTGCTTCTTGGTGAGTTGTAATATTCCCCTTTTGTTATAAAAGGATTAAAACTTACTGTTGGAGTTTGGCATTGTATGCCATTGCTATATCTATGTGTTGGGAAAGATCCGCTTATACTCTGGAATCCTTGATTTACAACTGTCGATTGAGTCGAACTTTGTGGATTGCTTATAGTTGTTTGGGCCAGTACAGGACTAGCAAAAAATAACCCTATTGAAATAAGGTTATAGAATTTTGAGTAGTTTCTATTGTTTGGGTGCGATTTATAATACTTATTGCATCTAATCCGGGAGCCATGAAATTTTCGGTTAAAGAAAATGCTTCTCCTTCGTTCACTATAATCCACTCCGGCTTGGTTGTGAGTTCTGGTGTTATCCATTGAAAGTTAACTACCCCTGCATTACCAGTATTTTGACTTGTGGTATAAGTTGCGTTTGGAGATATAATTGTGCCTTCTTTAATTTTGATATTATTACCAGTAACTGAATACGCATAACCAGACTTATAGTTTTCAGTAATAATAACTTCATCTATTTTGCTAATACTTTTTGAATTTGATTGCAATTGATTTGCAGAAAATTGTGGAGTATTAGCTTTGGCATACGAACTAAAAAAGACAACAAATAAAAATAACAGCCATTTCATTAATCAAGGCCAAGAGTAATAGTTGATTGCAATGTGGCTGTAGTACCTGCACCCATATCCGCTAGATTAACAGTCAGTGCCTGACCGCTATCCATTGTAATTGCTACAGATCCGGGATCTCCTCCGGAAATAACCGTATTCTTGCCTAAAAGAGGCAAGGATGGGACCGCACCGTTAGTTACCGTAGCAGATAGTAAACTTGGTACGGCATCAGCTTGAATATACGTTTCACTTGCCGAAAATGCATCTCCAGTGTTCACAACATTAAAGCTAGTATCGTAGTCAACAGTAGGAACTCCGTTAGTAATACCAGCATCTGCTAAATCTAGTGATCCTATTTGACCAGATACAGTATTTGCTTTTGGAGTGACGTTTGTACCTGCCACGCTTATCGAAGCACCAATGCGCTCAGATGTAGCACTCGCAGGTACTGTTGTGACACTCGCAACTGATTGAATAGAGTGACTAATGTCTGCAAAACTAGCTGTTGGAAGTGCTAATAAAATCAAAGGTAGAAACTTTTTCATTTTTTAGGTTTAGGGTCAATTACTTCAGCACCTTCAATTTTGATAGGTGTTATTACTCTTATAGTTTGAACCATACCGTCACTTTGTGCAACTTTATCGTCTTTTTTACTACTTTTCTTTGATGCTTCGATTCCGAAGGTACTAATCGCAGCAGTTAGTAAGCTGGCAGGGAACGTAATGTCTTTTGGCTCATTACTGTATCCGGGAATTTCAATGTAATTTAAAGAAACAATAAATCCACTCCAAACAACAACGCCTAATCGAACAAAAAGACTAATAACAGCTAGTTGTTCTTCTTTATCATCAAGACCTTCTTTTAATTTTTGTAATGGGTTTTTCTTTTTTTCTGTTTCTGACATAATACTTACAAGTGTTAATTCTATTTATAGTCATTATTTAAAAAAAATGCCAGAAATACAAGCAGCTATGATAGGAGCAGCAGCCTCAGCTTTTTTAATGGTCCTTTCAAATATGAGTAATAGAAGAGAGAGGGATATAAGAGAAATATTTAATAGGTTAAATCAAATGGAAAAGGCTGTAGCACGTTTAGAGGGCAAAAGTCGCAATTAATTTACTTTGCTACAGTTAAAGTAAATATTATTACTATGTACAAAATTTTAAAACCTATTTTAATACGTTTTCTCACTACTACTGCTTGTAAGAGATTAATTATAGAGATTTTAAGAGAGACTATTTGTAAGCAAACGACAAATACCTTAGACGATAAGGCTGTTGATCTACTCGAACAGCAGTTATTCCCTAAATTAAACTAATGAAAAATATAGTAAAAGTTATTACTCAACCTTTATCAATGGAAGCAGAATTAGAGGTTGAAGTAGAGATAAGAAGAATCTTAGCACTAGAAGATAAAAATGAATTAAAGGCTTTAGCTGCTTTATTGTTTAAACAAAATGCTTGTCAGTCTCATGTAATTATGCAATCACTTACTAAAGTTAATGAACTGGAAAAAAGAATAAAAACATTACAAGCAAGGGTAACAACATTAATGAAACTTAAGTTTCGCTTTCTTCAACCTCTAAAATCAATTCTGGGTCGAAATCCTTAATAACCCAATTCTGCTGACGTGATACTTGCCAGTTATGTTTAATAATAGTTGTTCTTATATATTCACTAACCCATTTACCATCAATAATAATTTCCGCCCTAAAATCTTTTGTAATGTTTAGTCTATGTTCAACTCCTTTTAAATCTTCATCAAGGAGTTTCTTAAGGAGCTTTTGTATTCTGAGCTCCTTAAGTTTTTCTAGTTTTATATTTGATGGGTGGTCTTTGCGTTTAGACATAAATAATCTTTATTAGAAATTATAGTCATAAAATGCTCTCCAGCCTTCGCCTAGTGTTGTTGGGTTAGAAGAATGATCCCCACATTGACACCATTGACCATTATCTCTAAGACCAAACCTAGTAATTCCACCTTTAAGGTTTCTAGTAAATTCGTATTTAAGTGATCTTTGGTTTGTACAATGACCAGCAAAACCTCCGGGAATAATGTTTGGTTTTTCACCTTCAGCTAGTTTGTAGTTGTCCATTTGTACCCAGACAAATTTCTTTGTTCTTTTAACAACGGTACAAGGGTGAATATCAGAGTAGTAAAGAACGTGAGCATGATCTCCTACTTGTGGGTCGAGGCCTAGTGTTACGTTTCCGTTAATCATTTGTTTAAGGGGGTTGTGGGCGGTCATCTGCCGCCCTTATGTTTAGTATAACATATATATTTTAAATATGGCAACTATTTACTATTTAAATAATATTCTCTCCAACTATCTCTATGGCAGAATACGCCTACAACCTTTTTAACTCGCTTACCCCTGCTGTCCCAAGTATCCCAAATAGCGCCGTCTTTAACGGCAACCCAATGGTTAGCTTGCTCAACTATACATAAGGCTGGCAGGTTCTCTCTTTTAAATGTGGTTTTATGTGGTACATAAATCCAACCTCTAAAGGGAAAATATATTCCCATTGATAGGTCATGTATGGTTGCATGCATCTCAGATTTATCCATTCCACCATAACTGGTTTGATATCTCTTATAGCCCCAAGTTGGTTCATCACCATCATGTCTTTGAGCTACGGCATTATCAGCATAATGTTTAACCTGCCAATAATCTAAACCTGATGCCATACATATAGCCCTGACCCCACAATCACCATGATCTTCTTTTTTAGGGTTAGGGTTGCGCCTCATAAAGTGCAACCCTGTAGGGTGAGATGTTTTAGGAAAGGAGGTCATTATACTACCTCCCCTCTTGCTTTCATTTCTTTCCAAATTCTCATTTGCTCTGCTGCGTGTCTTGTTTGCTTGTCTTGGTATCCTTTATCCATCATTGCTTTTAATGGACTTGTTGCTTCTGCAGCTTCTAGGTATTCAGCAACAGTAAAGTTTTTGCAAAGGAATGTAATCCAAGTTCTATGTGTTTTCCAATACTTGAAACGTGCTATGAAAACTCTATCGTTCATGTCGTTTCCGTATGTTAAGTAACCACCGCTATAGTTAAATAACTCTTTGTGGAAGTTACGAGTTGGAGCTGTTTGTGTCATTGTCTCTTGGGGTTGTGGAAGTCATCTTTGCTTCCTTATTTATAATATACTATGTATATTATAAAAATGCAAATCCTTAGTTACAAATTGTCATATTTAAAATATATTGTTAATATTAAAAGTATGTGTTACTGTAACGTATAGGTTACATTTTTAATTTATGGACACAAGCCCAATGGCTTTAAAAAAAATTTCCAATGCTGAATACCACGCTTTGGATTATGTTTCTAAAAGTCATTTAGACGAAGTAAACAAAAGTGCCTTTCACTATTGGGACAGGTACATAAACCCTGATCGTGTAATACCTGAGCCAACAAAGCAAATGCTTTTAGGGTCAGCTATGCACACTATGGTTTTAGAACCTGACATATTTGAAAATGAGTACTTAGTTGAATCTGCTAACGCACCTAAGCGTCCCACCGCAGCACAACGTAATGCAAAAAAACCATCAAGCCAAACATTAGACGCTATAGCCTACTGGGAGGAGTTTGATAAAAAAGCAAATGGCAAAAATTTAATCTCTATTGATGACTATGAACGGTTGACAATAATGAGAAAGAGAATTTTTGACCACCCTGCAGCAAGTACTATTCTTAATATGAGTGGTGTTGCCGAGCAATCCTACCAATGGAAAGACTCAGCAACTGGAGAAATTTGTAAAAGTAGACCTGACTTTCACACTGATGACGGTACTTTAATAGTTGATTTAAAAACTACAAGTGATGCAAGTGAACTAGGCTTTCAAAAGTCTGTTCATAATTTTCGTTATCATGTGCAAGCTGGATTTTACTTAAGGTCTATAGAGGAAGCACAACAGTTTGTCTTTATAGCTGTAGAAAGTAAACCTCCATACTTAGTTGCGGTATATAACGCCAGTACTGACATGATTAATGCTGGTAACAGAGTAGCTGATAAAAACTTAGCCACACTTGCACAATGTCGTAAGACAGGCAAATGGACAGGTTACAGCGAAGAAATTACAACTTTAGATTTACCCCGATTTAACAATGACTAAAGAAAACCAAATTACAAAAGCGGAATCGTCTAGTTTTTTAACTGATAGTAAATCCTTTGAACATACTTGGAGGGTTGCTACAGCCTTTGCAAAAAGCAAAATGATACCAAAACATTTTCAACAAAAGCCTGAGGATTGCATGGTTGCTTTAATGATGGCACAGCAGTTAGAGGTTAATCCAATACTAGCTTTGCAGAACTTACAGGTAATTCATGGCAATGTAGGTTTTAATTCTAGTTTTGCCATAGCTTTAGCAAATGAAAGAGGAAAATTTGTTGAACCTATTACTTGGACAAGTAAGGGTCAAGGCGAGAACTTAGCTGTTACTGCACACGCAATTTTAAAAACTGGTAAGGAAATATCAATTACAGTTGGTATGGATACAGCTAGAAAGGAAGGTTGGACATCAAATAATAAATATAAAACTATGCCTGAGCAAATGCTTCGCTATAGGTCAGCAACTTGGCTTATAAGGACACATTGCCCGGAAGTTTTATTAGGTATGCAATCCAGCGAAGAGATACAAGACGTTCAAGTTAATGTACCTGTCGGTGGTAGTCCAGTAGACAAAATTAACCAAAAGGTTAAAGAGAAGATAAATATTACTGAAGAAGCAAATAAACTTGATGATACTAATACAAAGTTAGAAAATGTTATATCTGATTCTATTGAAGAATTAGATAACGACGACGATCCATTCAACTAATATGGTTAACTTTCCAACAAGTCCAGAACCAAGTGACATCTATTTTGATAAAGATAGTGACAAGGTTTTTAGATACTTAGGAGCAAGAGATCCTAAGAGTTTACAGTTACTACCTATTGAAAAGCAATGGGTTGACATAACTGACCACTTTAACAGTACAAATTTATTTAAGGAGAACTAACAATGGCTTTTCAAGGCACACTAACAGGCAATCTCGGTATGAAACCCGAATTAAAAACTTTTAACTCAGGTAAAATGAAAACAGCGTTAAGGGT
>VTLG01014388.1_pt1 | contig 41754 bp, 65 predicted proteins | sample 4694571 | NCBI WGS metagenome assembly VTLG01 (sample SAMN12604809, study PRJNA352737) | marine metagenome | biome: ENVO:00000447; feature: ENVO:00000209|ENVO:00000569|ENVO:01000036; material: ENVO:00002151; isolation source: viral sequences binned using virsorter ...
AGGGTGGACATTACTTCTCAGAGGGCTTTTCTTTTTCATCATCTTTATTAATAACCTCTTCCATCATTACTTCTGCGGAAATATTTCCAATTACAGTCCCGCCGATGGTCTGCCAGAAAACACTAGCACATCCCAATTGCGTCACCATTATTATGATTAAGAATATTCGTATCACGGGCGTTCTCCTCTCTTGTCTTTCTTGGCTTGTAATCGATCTAAAGTGATTTGCGCTACAGATAATTTGTTTGGCATCCCGTCAAGGATATCCTCTGCGAAGCGAGGCATACCTGAGTCAGTTTCTTGCATGGATGCTTTCCAATCTTCCATAGGTTTTGCATTAGCCCATGCAAGTTCTTCTGCATCTCTAGCTGTTTCTTCTTCAGGAGTGAAATCAACTTTAACTCCATTAACCATATGATGTCTAGGCATGAGCTATCCCCCAAACGGTCATTCGACCTGATGTAACATTTCCACTTGATAATAAAAACTGAACTCTATCTACGGCAATTACAGTACTTCTTCTACCGAATGATAATCCACCACGAACACTACCATCTGTGGCAGTTACCGAGTAATGTCCTGATATATGAGGAAAAGTAACGCCATCAGTAGGACAATGTAAATAAAATAATCCACCTCCACCTTCACCAGTTGCATTACCGAAGTTAGAGATCAGCAACATCTGAGGATCAGCAGCATCAATACCCTCAGTTAATGTTCCATCTGTAGACCTATTAGAATAATTAAATTTATAATCACTAGCACCCGAATCAATTCCGCTAGAATCACCTAATCTCAACCAACCGTTTACACTATCGCTAGCGGATCTTATATCGGAAAGAGCTATCGCATAAGTATCATAAGTACTAGAAAGTCCGGTTTGGTCTATTGTAGCAGAGTCAGAAGCTACACTTGTTCCTATAATATTCCAAGCACCCCCACCACCAGCATCCTCAAATGCAGGGGGAGAACCTGCCCCTGTAGATGTTAAAACCTGCCCATCATCACCAGTAGCAATAGCAACTGGATCACCTGACGCATCATAACTGATAATATTCCCATCTGTACCTCCAGCCATTTTAGCTAAGGTTACTGCGTTATCAGCTATATGGGCCTCGTCTATGCTCCCATCTGCATAGTGTTCTGAGTCAATAGCGTCATCAGCAATATGAGCATTGTCTATACTTCCATCAGCATAGTGTTCCGAGTCAATGGCATCATCTGCTATATGGGCGTTATCAATACTTCCATCAGCATAATGCTCCGAATCAATTGCATCATCAGCTATGTGAGCATTATCAATACTACCATCAACATAATGTTCAGAGTCTATAGCATCATCGGCAATATGGGCGTTATCTATGGAACCATCAACATAGTGTTCTGAATCAATTGCATCATCTACTATACTAGCTCCAGAAACAGTATCTGCTCCAACTGGAGTTGCTGTAACAATACCAGAACCCCTACCTAAATTTTTACCTACTATTCCACTCATAGTTTATATTCCTTCTAATTTATATCGTTTGATCTAAATAACTAACAACAATATCAACATCAGCACCATTAGCCGTTGCTGCACATAGATGATCTGTCCCTCCAATAACAAATTTAGTTGTATGCTCAAAAGTTTCATTAGCACCTAGTGCTTGATCGGAATAAATCTCAATATCTGTTCCACTCCCATCATTATCGATATAAAGGTCAAATGTTTCTGCAGCTCCTGCTGTTTCGCAAAACAAAATTGAAAGAATTGTGTAAGTATGTCCACTTACTCCATCGATAAGAACTCTTTCACTATTGGTCACGCCAGCATTACGTGATACTTTTAATAATTCGCTTGCCATAATTTTCTCCTAAAATCCCATGACTAATGCTTTGCCTGTACTTGTGGTATATGAAGTCCATGTTCCATCTGCGAATTTGGCCGCTAAGTTAGCCGGTGTTACAACTCTCGCTGTATCGGTCCCCGTTAATGTTTCTGCATCTGTTGCTATTTCAGCTATACCTTTTTCGGTAGCTGAGGCAGAATCTGGCGTAAAGGTTAAAGTATCAGTAGAAGCATTAGTTGTGATAACAAGTCCATCTGCCTCCACAATAGTCAAAGCTGTTCCAGACGTTGCAACAATATCAGATTGTCCAGATACAGAAATAGTATTAAAATTATCTGCCCTAATAACCCTCTGAGTAATCTTCTCCCCAATACGTAAGTAATTATGTCCTCTATAATTATTTCTAATAGACATTATATATGTTGCTCCACATACCCAACTACATTAATAACTGATGCTACCGAAGCAAAAGCTGTTATTAATTTTCCATTATGAACACTCACTCCTGGTAAGACCACAAAAAGTCCATCATCTTTTGGGATACCCACTTTAAACTTCGAAGTTGATGTATTCGCAATATCAATTTCAATTGTTAAATCAACCGCAGCAGAGTGACTATTAGAAGCAAATAACCAAACTTCATCATATCTAGATGTCGAGACTTGACTAGTCGCTGTATGTACAGTAGTCCCAACTGTGGATGTTGCAGTTATCAAAACCATTTCGCCATCATTCGATGTACTTAAACCAACCCGAGTTACCTCCGTCATTCTATCACCCCCAAAGGATCATACTGTTGAAGCTCCTCTGCCATGATCTTATAAATCCTCACATCAGTTGAACTTGTAAATTTAACTAAGATCGATAAATACTTAGTATGAATAGCCGGATCTATCCCTAATCTCACTCTAGATGGACCAGTAGCTTGCCATTTAAAATCTCCCCATGACTCAGCTCCCCATAAAACAGTATCATCTACCAAAGCTAACATATCACCATTTTTTATTTTCTGAATTGTGTCAAAGTAATCAATATTATAACTTCCTGATGTTGACAATAACTCAAACTCAAGATGATGCAAGACTTTATTAAGTGTAGCTACCGACAAAGGATTGTAAAAAGTTTGGAGTTCTATGTCCATAGCTGTTCCTGAATCAGAGAATGTCCCGCTCTGGTTAGCCTCATACACAAATCCTCCAGTTGTGTTACTACTCTCTCCAGCATACCACTCTCCATCATCCGCAGGACCGGAGAATACAGTTTGCCCATGAAAGTTCATCCCCTTCATCGGCCCATACCAAGGTCCCCAATATCTGTTACTATCCCTCTCTAATCTGGCAATATCAAGCCACCATTGTCTTGAATTAGTAGTTCCTCCAGTTGCAGCTATAGAAAGTTTGTAAAAACCATCATGATATACAGCAGAGGCTTTAGGCAATTGCCCAGATGGAATCGATTCTAAACCATCCTCTTTCTGATTCCCTTCAGCTGTTATTTTATGACCTACTGGAACTGGAGTAAGTGAATCAAACGGTAATATATAAACCATCTTATCTGTCCCAAGATATACTGTCCCCGCAGGTGTCCATTTCATCGTTAAAGGAGCATTACATCCATATCTAGTAGCTAACGATTCTATCTTATAATCTCCAGTCGTTGCAGGGGTTCTTAAATCATTCCCACTAAACAAATACATCCCATTTGCTCCAGCTAATAAAACTTTAGCAGCTAATCCTGCATCACTAACTTGGGCAGCATGAATAACCATCCCATGTAAGTTAGAATCTGGTCTTACTCCAGTAGTAGATCCACTGCTCCAAGCATCATCTACAAATGAATTTGACCATCCAAGTTCTCCAGGAGCAGCAGCTGATAAATACAAAAGCCTATCTTGATAAGCTAAAAACTGCGACACTGCTGAAGTTAGACCAGTTAAAGCAGCTAAAGAACTCCCAGACCATGACTTTGGAGCTTCATTCCCATTTGCTACATAAACTTTATCGGTTGCTCCCCAAGTCTCCATTAATACTTGAGCACCATCAGTTAAACTTGTGTAAGCATCTTGCCAAGTAGACCCATCATGATATCTTATGGCAGTCCCAGCTGCTGCTAAAGTCTGTCTAGAAGATGTACCATAGTAAAATCTGTGAACTGAAGTAACTTTCTTAGAACTCTGAACTTGGTCGGTCTCAAACTTAGCATAGCCTCTCCTCTTCTGCATCCCATCCCGCCAGAACATATTAGTAGTCTTAACAGCTTCCTCTTCATTAATTTCAGACTTCTCTACATACAAATTAACACCCTTCTTCGGCATCTTATATGTATGTAGATCAGTTGCATCAGCTTCTACTGGCATAGCTTATCTCGGGTATCCTGAAGGAAACATTACAGGTATCATTGGATACACAGTACCAATCCCCCTAGAGGGTATATTATTCTGTTTACTTAATATGTACTCATTCATCTCTATAGCATCATCCAACATTAATTTATAATGAGCTAATAGGGTAGATCCTTTAATTGATGAATTATTATAAAAAGCCATCTCACTTTCTACTAACTTTAAAATAAGAGCTTCACATTCTAAAGGTAGGTCAATGGTATCATCATTTGCTGTTAAAGTAGCAGGGATCTTAAAATATCTATCAAAAATTGTCAAAGTCGAAGATGGAGTAGGGTATAATCTAAACTGATTCCCAAAAGCTGCATAGGCAGAGGGATTACCCGATTGGGAATCATCTGGGTCTGCATGGGATATAGCCATTGGGGATACCTCAGCCAAAGCTGTATTCCCTGTTGAATCTAATAACGCCACCGATCTCCCAAAGTCAGAAGCCATATCATACAACTGATTATTCGCTAAAGCTACCGTATATACATCAGAATCAGAAGTAGCAATAACAGTAAACCCAACATCATCTTCAGCCCTATTCCTAACAATAATATTTTCATTACTGACTTCAGTTTCCACAACAGTGGTGCCAAACGAAGTAACAATTGCAGCTGCCAAAGCCGTAGCTGATGTATCGTTATCAGTCGCATTTGTCCAATCTACCCCTTCAGTTAATACCGTATTCGTACCATTACGGGTAAAGGTTATTGTATCGGAAGTTGAAGTATAATCATCTACTGAAATAGTAACATTTTGTGAGGTTCTAAATTTTCGCTCTGTGTATAAAGAATACCAATTTGTTTTAGTATAGACAGTATTAAGAGCTTCATTAATCTTATCAATTACAATAGCTGCATGCCCAGTAGGAGAGACAACCGTGGCTACCTCAGATTGATTAATATACCTTAAAACTTTATTTGTTAGATTTAAGAAGTTTGTTTTAGCCATTATTTCTTTCTCCTATGTAACAGGAAAATCTTTCTTTATCCCTTTATCTTTTTTCTTTTTCTTTTTCTTTTTCGTTTTCGGTGGAGTTGGGATATGTTTAACCGGAACCGACTTTAAAGCCTCTTTTGGATTACCAAGTCGTTGTCGTAAAGCTCTCATCAAAAACTCAAAGTCAGCTCCCCCTTTCTCACCCTTCAAGAAGTTACCTTTACGTGCAGCTTTATAAAAAGGTTTTGCGTACTTAGCTGCAGGAAGAGCTGCAAACGCATAATCTTCTAGTCCACCTCTACCAGATAATATATTTGTATAAGGCTCGGTTATAGTCTCTGCTATATCTTTAGCTCGCCCTGTGGCAGTAGTAGGCTGTATATAACTCAGATACTCTGCAAGTATTGCAGGCAAGACCTTACCGCCTATTTGGTTTGGCTCAGAGAATAAATACGAAAGGGGATTATTCGGATCCGTTCCTTTAGTAAGTGGAAATGTTGGTTGGGATTCAGGAAATACACCACCATATTGACCAGTTCGACCCATTGCAGACTGATCGGCTATCATTTGTTGCTTATAAGCTGGTAAATTTTGAAATTGTTGCATCCTATTTTCGTTTAGATTAACTGGCATACATCCCCTTTATGTGGTAAGTTAAGCAATCACTTACCATATATTATTCATCATATTCAACAAACCCGAGACATAGTTAGACGAAGGTCCAACGGCTCCCACAGCCTTTTTTCGTCCAACGTTCTAACTATGCCCCTCAGCCACGACACGGTTGATCTCAAGACGAAAGTATAAAACTTAGAGCTGGAGTGCCGGAGTCCATGAGCTATTCCATCTACGCGTCTCAAACCATCACCGGGGGTTAGTGTAGTAAGTGTTATCATAGTCTTCCTGTAAAACCGCTTTGTAGTACTCCTTGTTGTCCTTGTTGCCCTTGCCTACGCCTTTGAACAATACTCTTTAATAATGTCTGAAGTGGATTTCCTCTTTGAACCCCTACATTTTGAATACCAGCTATAGGGACTGGTTGAGTAAAATCCTGACCAGCCCTAGCCGAGTTAGCTAACCCTCTCATAAGAAACTTCCCAAAATCAAATGGTTCTTCCTCTGCTCCCTCAGACCCCCCTTGTCCTTGAGGATCAAACTGGGAGCCTGCATAATCAAACTGAGAGCCTCTATCTTCAGCTAAAGGGCCTTGAAACTTTTTAAACGCATCTAAAATCTTACCGAAAGAAGTCAAACCAGCTAACAAACTAGCCATCATCTAAATCCTTAAATTAGTGCAAGTTTCTCTCCCTATCTCTAAGGAGAGAAACTCACAAAGGTTAATCAGCTAAAGCATCATTCACAAATGGTCTGTGAATCTCCATTTCAGCTAGTCCAGAAGATGGAGTACCAATGGCTGAAGCACCTTTGGCATTCTGCACTCTATCCCCAGCAACGATAGCATCATCTATAGAACCTGCAGTAGACGTTCCATAAACATTACCGTTATCAGCAAAACTAGATAAAACCTTACCAACAGCTTTACCATCAATCTGATACCATCCATATTGACTAGCTACATTGATGGACATGGATACCGCCACAGGTCCAATAGCATTAGCAACTAGAAGAGCGGTGGTATAATCGTCAGCAGCATAAGTAACCCAACTTCCAACAACTGTAGAAGCCACACCTTTAAGGTAGATAAAAGTACCTGTCAGGTAAGTTGAGTCCCATGCCTGTACGATATGTCCCAGAGGATGTTCTTGAGAAGTACTAGTATCAGCGAACTTTTGAGTTCCATGAATTATAGTATCAACTTGTTTAAAAGCCATGATTCATCCTCCTTTCTTAGGTAATAGACGTCAAATAACCAAGTCGGCGTCGGTTATTCGTCGTTGTTTGCCCCATGAATAGAATCTTAGTCATACTAACATCCTGACCGATTGGGGTTTGGAATCCAGCAGCATCCATTGTGAAATCAGCTTCACTATGAACAACCCATTTCAAATGCCTAGGATCCAAGAAATACATAGCTCCAGACGTACAACGATTATCAAATATTACCGGAACTTCATTAAAGGTAACATTTAAAAATCCAGCATCCATTACCATGGTATTTGTATACCGTTTCTGTCCTTGCTGATCTGCATTATACAGTTCATAGACAGCCGGTGTGGTGAATATAACTCTCGGAAAGCCCCCTTGGATACGAAGTTGGTTATACATATTATCCATCTTCGTTACACCAGCACTTGAAAAGGTAATGGTGTCTGTAACAGGGGACAACCAAGTTGCACCGATGTCTGATACGCTTAGCCCACCAGAGGACAATGAATTAGAAACATGCAACGGCATACCGTTAATGTTCTTACCACCATTCCCTACTGTACTTGCCCACAGATCAGTGCTTAACCTTTCAGAGAGAGAACTTTCAAGTTGCGTAGTCTTCGCTCCTAATAGGTTAACTAAAGCATGCTTACCACGATTTGATCTCTTTTCAAGCCCTGTGATTCCCACAGTACCCGAATACTGAGACCAACTATACTTAGCATTTGTCATACCATCTTGAAGAGTGGTATCAATAGCCTCAGCGCCAGAGTATGAATTTACTGTACTATTAGATTCATACAAAATTGGCTCTAGGATACTCTCCCCACCGTTTAAGACAGTCTTAGGAGTACCATCCCGTCCCGTTGCTTTTCCAAGCTTGCCATTCATCCATGACAAAAGGGGCTCTTCAATGAAAATATTGTCTTGAAGAGTTGGGATGTATTCCTGCATAGTAGTCGTGAGTAAGGCATTATAAGTACGTGACTCTGTACGAAAATCTGCCATTTAACTACTCCTTGTTAACGTTTATTGCCACGCCTGCGAGCAAAAGCCTGTTTTTTATCAGCGACCCTCATAGCATCAAACATGGTTTTTGGTCTCGCTTGCTTAGGCATAGATGCGCCTATATTACCACTTCTAGGCATTCCAGTCGACTTACCCCTTTTATCATTAACCTTATTCTGGTACTGATGGAGATAGTAATTCTCCGCTTTCCCATCTTCTCTCAGAGAATCAAAAAATAAACTCTCCATAAGCCTGTAGGAAGGGTTATCCAGCTGCTCCTTTGGTAGTGCCTTTGCGAGCTTTTCGATGGTCGGAAGTTGCGAGGCAAATTCGTCACCAAAATTTTGGAGCAGGTCATCTGCGATATCATCAAGCTTACCCTGACGGACCTGATCAGAGAGATCGTGTTGCTCTGACTGTAGCTTATGAAGATGCGGAGCTAGCTCAGCTCGGACAGTCTGTTTTACTAAATCCAAGGCTTCCTTGGTCTCTGGGGTCATATTAGACTCATCAATCCCAGGTATAGTCTGTCCCTGCTTCTTCCTAGCTAAAGCCATAAATTCTGGATCACTTTGTACGTAATTTAACGCCTGTACTACCTTATCGAGACCTCCTAGGGGAGCTAGACGGTCCTCTATCTGCTGTAAATTCCCTTCCAGTTCGGAAGCCTTATTATGAGTCTTGGAATACATTGATTGCATTTCTCGATAAGATTTAGACTCTGGACTAAATTCATCATCCGAGGATTCTTCGTCCACAAGTTCTCCCTCTTCTTCTGCGCTCAGTTCTCCTCCAACATCTTCATCATCTACAACTTCTTTACCGAAATCATCTTCGGATCCAAAGCCATCGTCACCATCCAAATATTCCTCTGATGCTCTTGAAGCTGTTTGAGGTTCTGAAATTTCTTCTTGGTCTGCCATCTTAAGTCCTTTCTAAGTAACGTTTTCGATATAATCGTTCGCTACTTTTCGTTTTTTCTCGTTCTCCCTTGTAATTAAGTGAGTTGTCGAGATGGTTTCATATGGAGAAAGTTCCTCCAAATTCTTTTCCTTCTTGATTAAACTTTCTGCTTTTTTACTATGTACATATGCTCCTAAGCCTGGATCATAATGACCGTAGACTTCAGGAATTGATTTACATGTTATTAAGGTAATACCGAATGTTCCACAGAGTGAGCAGTTAACTTCATCCTTCCTATCTACCGAAGTAAATGCTTCCCATTCATAGTCACATTTAGGACAGATTAAGTCATAGATTGGCATTATTTCCCACCATTCCCACCGATCTTCTGATTAGTCAAGTCAAGCAACTTCATCAATAAATTGTTTTTCCGAGTCCTCTCATCTGAGTCACTCTTATTAGCTGTATCATTAGCATCAACTTGTCCTTGTACTCCAGCAACTTTAAGAGCAGTATCAGATTTAATCTGAGTTTTCTGGAGGTCAGTTTGCGTTTTAAGCTGAGGCTCAGCCATTTGCATTTGCATCTGCATTTTAGCACGTTCCATCTGTTCCTTCCGAACTTCTTGAGGATCTCGTAGCAATCTAGCCATCAAATGAGAGAAACCAAACTTCTCTAAAGTAATCTTAGTTAACTCAACCATGTTAATCAAAGGATTACCTTGAGTAATTTTAGCTAAAATCATAGCATCTTGCTTCTCAACATTTTCATCAGTATGTCGAGTCGAACCAACTTTAACCTTAAAGTCAAACTCCCCTTGTAGAAGCTCATTATCAACCCGCATAAATGCTAATTTCTCTTGTACCATTGAACCATCTTCAGCTTGCCCTTCCCTACCAGTTACAAGTAGGTCAGGAGAGTTAATAGCTAACTCTGATACCTGCCCAGGGTCAAGAGGAATCTCAGTCTCACTAGACACCTGTTGAGCTACTTTAGCTAACTTAGTCAATACTTTACCCTCAAATCGCTCTACAGCCCTTGATCTAAATGCGTGTTTGGCAGTAGATCCTTGAGAAATTGCATCTACTTCGCCAGCTGTTTCAAGTTTCTCAGGATTCCCCACCATAAATTGATCTACTCCAACTTGGGTAAGTATGTCCCGTTTCAAGGATTGAATCACAGCGAAAAGTTCTGAAGCTCCTGGGGCAGTAGATAAAATAGATGCTGCTGTTGATGTATCACCTTTAGTATACAGCCAAGACCATGCTGGCCCAGTAGCCCATTTCTCTACATCCTGCCCAGGAGGAAGTTTCTTCTTATCTAATAAAAGTTTAACATTTGACGAGATATCCGCATGATCTATCATTAATGACTCAAGAAAGTTTAACGCTTTCTGTTTACTAAGATACAACCCTGTATCAGCTAAAGGATACCCTTTGGAGGGATTATAGTTATACCATAATACATCAACAGGAAAACCATTCCCTGTGTATTCTAAAGGCCAACCATCTTCCTCCCTTAAAAACTTATCATGAGTCAAGACTAAAGTATATATCTTTTTATTCTTCTTATCCCAAATATCATACCCTTCAACCGCTTCTGCCCACTTCTCAGGGGCATTATGCTCGGGTTGACCAGCTGTTCTATCCCCTGTAACAAATTTGATTTTATGTGTGATCTTATCGAAAATAACAGTCCCATTTGGCTGTAAATCCCCAATGTTTTTAAAGTTAGGATCTTCTTTTACCTCAGATAACTGTCTTTGCCACTTAATCGCAATCCATCGAGCGTCTTTAAGGTCAGGATCCATCGACATTGGGTCTTTTAAGACAAAATCAGGGTCAATTCTCTTACAAACTATACCTTCACTTTCTATTAAGTCAATAAGATTACCTTCATCAGTCTCAGACTCAAAAACTTCCATGTCATACCCAGTATAAACACACCCATCATGGCCGATCAGTGAATCATCAATACATTTCATGAATTCTACTTCTAAGTCTAGCTTATCCCACAAAAAGTCTAACAAAAACTTTAACCTAGTAGCAGCGATTGCAGGATCTATCTGTTGACCATTGATGATTATTTTAGATGTCTTTGGAGTAACAAAAGTTTGTGGTCTAGACATCCCAATAGCTGGCCCGAGAGTAGAAACAACCATATAAACCATATTGTCTACTATCTCATTATTATACTTAGCTTTATCATCCTCTTCCCATTGCTTACCTTCATATGCCTCTCTATAAGCCTCAAGCTCCTTCCCTTTATGAGTCTCATGGAAGTCTTTAGCTAAGTTAACCTTACTCTGCCATATTCGATAGAGTTCTTGTTTATTTCTAGCGTCTTTGTCTTTTGGCATTATTTAGTTCCTAGGTAATTCATCTTGCTTTATCCTCTACTGGTTTCTTTAATAAATCTCGCATTGAGTCTAACAAATTTACCTGCTCAGGAGTATAAGAACCCGCCCACTCATTATTCTGATCTGGCGATAAGTACCCCCGTAAATGAGCATCCAGCCTAGATACATCCATCCACTTATCAAACGGCCTATTTTCACCATACTCTTCAACTCCACGCTGGTATGCCCTACGATCAACACCCTGTTGCTCTGGTGTTAATGACTGCCTATATTGCTCACGCATTGCCCCAAACTCGGGGTCAACATGTGGCAAGTAATGCAACATATCACCGAACACCATTTGCTGTGTTTGCTTAGGGTTTTGGTGCCGGAGATTACCTAGGTCTTTATCAAATATAGAAATGGTCGGCTTTCCTGGTACAGGGTTGGAAGTTTCATCAGGGTGATAGAACTCAAGATGACCACGACCCTTATTCATTCTTGGGTCCCCACGAGTCACTTGCCAATCATATCCAGATAGCCTCGGATACTGTGAAACAATAGAATCAACCATACCGGGAATATGATGGACTGATCTATTAAACCTCCTACTTTTCTTGTTCTCCTGAATAGTCTCAAGCAAACTTTGCATAGGATTCAATTTACAATCATCCCCCGTTTAGTAGAACCCCGTTTTAACTTCATCATATAATTAAATGAACCATAAGGAGATTCATCCTTCTTTTCCCTCTCATATGGAGAAGGAAGAGACATAACTAAATATCTTAAAGCATCACAAGCATGATCTTTTAGCTTTCTAGCTTCTTCTTTTGGGTTGGTACTTTCATCTGACAATCTCTTCCAAATATACTCAGGTATTTCGGTAAGTAGCCATTTACATCTGGCGGATATGAAAATTCTTGGAGATCCCCTCTCTCCCGTAATCGGGTGTATATGCTCGGGGTCGACTCGTAGATATTCTCCAACACGATTCCATCCGGCTTCTTTCGAATTATTCGCTGGACTAAGAGATATTCCATATTCATCATATTCCTCAAAAATAGACCAAGGTATTCCGTTCTTTTCCCGAGTCTTAGCCATCATTGACGGGTCTGCCTCAATGTATTCAAATTCCTCCACGTTGAACTTTTCGAGAATGGAATTGCAGTGGCTACTAACCAACCCTTTGTTGTAATATTCGTCATAGACGAAGATGTTTCCATCGCTATCTGTGTAAGCGGCAAGGAACGCGGTCGGATTAGTTTGTCCATGATCCAAACCGCCAAACGGCTTAATCCCAACACCTTCAGGAAGTAATATATCAAAATCACTAGTTTCATTAGGATATACATGAATATCTCTATCAAAATCCGGCCAGACTTGACCCTCCACAGCGTCCCAAGATCCATTAACATATCTTTTTACCCAAGCAGATGGATTATCCCTTTCAAGTTCTGATAAGTATTCAGGTGGAAGCCATGGATTATCTCTTATTAAGGCTTGTACAAATATATGATCTTCCTTTGGAAACCCTAACATATGAGGAGTAACAAATTCATCCTTTAACCAACCAGGCTCAGGATTCGATGCGTACATTCCAAAATACCGAGGAAAGCTTCCATCAGGTAGTTTTAATCTTAATCTAGCTTTAAGCATGTTTACGACTTTAACCGGAGCCTCAGATGCTTCATCAACTCCATACCATCCAATTTCCAGAGATTTAATTCTATCTTGATCCTCTGGAGTAACCCCAAGGCCTCCATACATAATCATACTACCATTTATAAGGTTTATTTCCTTCTTGGTTTGATTATGACCATTTTTGGCAACTATCCTCTGCCCCATCATTTCTTCTACTTCTGAGATTGCTGCTAGTAAGGTATTTAAAGTAGTTCTTCGAAATGCTTCCGCTTCTGCCCTGCATAAGAATCCCCTATTATTAGAAAACAAGAAAGATAGCCGTAATCCCTCAGCACATAATGCCCTTGACTTACCTCCACCAACACCCCCTCCGAATAGCTTATACTTTTCTAAAGCGTCTCGGAAAATGACCTGTTTATCAGTAGGTCCTTCCTTCCCGTAAAAAGCATCAACGCTTACTGGTGGCTTTGGAAGGATGTATTCTTTGATGGGTGGGTCGTTTAATGTTACTTGAGCCATCTTTCTTCCTATTTGTAATAGTTAATCTAGATTCAGTATGATGGACATAATCTTGCATATAGTCCCTAGTTGATTCGTATTCTTCTTTTATGTTTCCATCTTCTGTAAGTTCTTTTAAGTGTTTCATTGGACTCTCTTTAATTTATAATCTTTCTTGTATATAGACTCAAGTTGTTCATCAAAAGTCGGAGAGGGCTTTTTCTTTCTTTTTTGTTCTGTAGTTTTCTTATTTTTATTTCTTTGCAAAGCTCCAGCAGTTAAACTAGCAGGAACACCTACTACAGTAACTATAGTCCCCCCACGAGTCGCCGATCTAGCAGTTGGATCCTCTCGACGATTGCCTCCTATTCGTCTGTCTGGCTTACCAGGGTTTCTCAACAAGTCCGAAGCAGTAACAGATGGATCTTTTGGTCTTACGTGATCCATTACCTTTCGCTGTTTTGCAGTCTTCCAGAAATCAGGCATTTCCCCAATATACTTTTCATCAGGAACCCTTCGATCTTCCCCTACCCGTCTATCAGACTTTGACTTATTTTTCATTACTTGCCATACTCTTTTTAATATATATCCTACCGCCTCTTTCCTACTTTTTGGATAATCTGAAGACATTATTTATTCCTCTCATCCATCAGACGCTTATTTTCACGAAAAGTTTTCCTAAAGGATTCACCGGCTTGTTTCTTCCCTTCATGTACTGCAGATCTATCCATCTTACTAAGTTTTTCCTCAAGCTCTTTGGCTTCTCTACGATTTTTAGCTTTAGATAACTTAAGCCCATCTCTCTCAGTTCTAGCTATCGACTTCCCCATTTGCCTTTGGATTAGTTTTTTTACCTTCTCTATTAAAGCATTCATTCCAGATATAGCTAATTTTCTAGGGTCTACGCTAGCCATTATTTATTCCTTTTTTTAACCGTTAATCCAAAGTCTTATAATACAAAGCAACATTGAAAGTACCACCTTGATCGTTAATAGATAATCCTAAAGGACATGGGATTCCTCTATCTCCAAACCACTCAGAAGCATATCCATTAGCAACTAACCCAACATAAGCAATTTTACCTGCTGCGTCGCCTGTTGCTCCATTAACTATGTCAAATCCAGCAACAGCCCCAGATACTTCACTCGCAGTAAAACCCATTAAAACAAGGTTGTCTGCAGCGGCGACAGCCGCATCTACATCAGCGGTCACACCAGCATTGATCTCAACCGTGACCTGTTTGTTGTCCATAGCATTAGTGCCCATTTCTTTTTCCTTTTTTTAGTTTCCGTTTCCCAAAGATTTAGGGGGTTTTCTTCGTTCCCTACCTTTTCTTCTCTCTCTGCCAATGATTTTAACCTTAATAGCTTCTACATCCTTGAGACGATCCAGATATTTACCCTTAGTCTTTGCAGAGAGCGGCAGATCATATAGAATCTCATCTTCCGTTCGTCTTGAAGATGTACCTTCAGAGGAAAAAGAAGATTTTTTTGAAGGCCTTCTCTTACCTAAAATAGCAGATTTCTTAGCTATAATTTTGGCTAACTCAAATAAAAACTTCATAAATTAACTTCTACCTGAATAGCCTCTCCCTCCCCCTCTGCCCAAGGCGGTCGATACATCTGGATGACAATAGACTTCGAGCTACTGCCGCCACCACCTTTGTCCCCATATCCTGCAATTTCAAGTATCTTAGAAGCTGCTTGTGTGCGTGACGCGGGAGGGTTGATAGAGGTTGCATATAAGTTAGGATCGCCATCTTCACCCTTCTCCGTCATAATTCGATTGTTCATTACTTGGCTTAGGGTTTCAATAGCATCGGGAATTAGATTCCCTAGCTTGGCTTTGTGAGATCCATATATTTCTTCTCTTAAAGCATCTTCCTCTTTTTTCCAAGCAGGAGAGTTTTTAATAGTTGGCATATACCCTTCGTTCATGTCGAAACGATTAGCCATGTCTCTGTTTGAGAGTCCCTCAGTTACATATGCGTAGAGCATCTTGTAATGGCGGGAGTTTAATTTTTCTAAAGTAGCAGTCATATTATTTAATATCCTATCTTAAACACCTATCATCAAAAGGACCGCCAGTACTTCTCGTACCACTTGTTCAAATCTTCAACAGTACGGCTGGCACGATTGCCTGGATCACCTTTTCTCTCATCTCTGCCTGACCACCTACCCCCATCACTCTTTTCTATATCCCATCCTCTAGCTGTCTTTTGGGCCTCTCTTATACGCATCTGCCTATTAGCCTCAGCAATCTTCTTTTCTTCTGCCGGGGATTTGTAGACTTTCTTGAGTTTTTTAACTTTTTTCCCTTTTGGTAATTGTAGATCTTCGCCAAGCGGAGCAACACGGAGATCAACTTTCCTTAGTAGATCATTCATGGCGGTCATTAAAATGCTATCCTATCTCTGAATCTTCCAGTAAATTGAGGGGGAGCTGTTGGAGCACCACTTTCTAGATTTTCTGTGCTTCTTCTCATATGGTCAATCATTTGCTCTATCCACCGCATTTTAGTAGAGTGAGGATTTAACCTCTCACCTTGAGACCTACCAATTTGCGGAGCATTAGGAGGAAGATGCGCACCATATTCTCTTGGGTCAATAAATCGCTGCTCCATCATACGTTGTGGGAGAGTGTCTGTACTATATAGATTGGCAAACTGTTCAGTATTTCTCCGCCCCAACGCTAACATAGCCTTTATCCTATCCCGTATGTGCATTTTCATCATAGCCGCATCTGGATTAGGAGAACCCCCTTTTGCGGCCTCCATCATCTCCAGACTAGGCATCTTAGTACCCGAGCCTAATGGACGGGCTGAACGTAGGTTCAACTCGCCTTGTAAAGCCTGTAGTTCTAATTCTTCTTTTGTCATTGATTCTTTTGTCCGTTTTTAGATGTTTTATCTTTGATCTTTTTTTCTTTATCTTTTCGCTTCTTTCTCATATAGAAGTCCTATTAAACATAGCCAATAGTCGCAATTTTCTATACTGGTCTAACATTTGATTCTTTTCCATAGAATGTTTTAGTTTCTCGTTCCAAAGTTTTCTATCGACAAAATCACCATCCACACCGAACTCCATCTCTGGCTTGGTATATCTTTGTGGATCTGGACTTCTTTTGTCTAAAGACCACCCTTTTGTATAATCTCCCTGATATCTATGCCCTTCTGACCTATTATACCTATCTATCTCTTCCTGTAGAACACTATCCCTATGAAACCTTTCCGACGTTAATCTATTTTCTTCTTCTTCTTCTGCTCTCTTTCTTCGTGCGTAGGGGGAATTGTATGTTTTTGGTACTTGTTTGCGCTTTTTCTTCCATTTAGAAGTCCATTCATATCCTTTATTTCTAGGATCCCCTAACGGTATCGCATCATACTCTTGCGTCTTAGCTGCAGAGATAGCACTAAGGATTTTATCAACTCCCGTTTTTATGGTATTCCGTGGCATTTAATTCTTTTCCAGGATAGAAAAATGTGGAATTTTATAGAATGACGGTTATTAAAAATCATCCAACAATCTCTTCTTCTCTTTATCTATCCTAGCACTACCAGGAGCTTTCTTAATGCTGCCAATGTCAAACTTCTTAATTTGAGCTTTATCTTCAGGAGTCAACTTACCACCTCTAAACCTTTTCAAGTTCTTTGTATTAAATCTTCCAAAGACTCCCATACCTTCAGGGTGAGAATCAAACCCATGTTTTTTAACAATAGCTCTCATTTCCTCATTCCTTACTCTACCTAGCGGGTTCACATCATCAATGTTTCCACCACCGCTTTCAAGAGCTTTTGTTCGATCAGAGTATAATTTAAAAGCATCATCTTCAATAGCAGCTTTCTCAGCTTTAGACATGGAACTAATCGGGCGAGGTTTAAGGGCTTTAAGGATCTTACCAACTCCCCCTAGTAATTCTATACCTTTCTTTATCATAAGGATAGGAAAATGTGGAATTTTGTGGGAAGTCGATCCCCTTACATATTGAATATATATCATTTGGGGAATGGTGTCAACCCCCTGAAATACGGCCTGTATGGGGCCAAATTTACATTATTGTTTTTGGCATGGGTGACTGGTATGGTATGGCGGTAAAATTGATTAAAATGGATCTGGGGAGGTCAATCCCACATAAACCCACATCAGGAGCTAGTGTGTATTAATTAAGAACTTTAACTCTAACTGTCACGGTATGTGGGAAGTGATACCTTAACATCCCATATATAAAAAACATATTTTTTTCTAGTTATTTAATAAATGAATAATTTTAACTCTTAGATTAAAAAATCTTATTTTTTTCTAAAGTAGGGGGGAGAGTTCCTTTATACTCTCGCGTTTTCCTTAACTGTAGCTGTAGCCCCAATGGCCCGTTTGGGCACTAAGCATGCTTTATGACATTATGGGCTCTTGCCCATAATGGCACATAACCAGTGACGGACGTTATGCACCGCCAAACATAACGCTCCTCGTTATATACCGGGATACATAACGGTCGTTATGTTTTGAGGGATACAACGGTTTCGATGTGGGAATTAATATGTCATTTCGGGCAACGTCCAAAATGTCATAATTTCCCCTCATAAAAAAATGTTAAAAAAAGTTCATTTTTTTCTTGACATTGTTCACGGATATGGTAGAATTGTATATCAATTAGGCGATATGTTAAGAGCCTGAATGTGACCTGAATTGTGAATTTCAGGATGGTGGATGTCGCTATGTTTTTTCCTCAACATTGGCTGTTCATTGTAAGGATCGGCAAACAAAAGCCCCAACATGCATTCAAATTAATGATAGAATTCTATGTTAGGTTGAGGATGGTTTTCCCTTAAAATGGAGAAATCAACCATGTCAACAAAATACACAAATCAACTTTTCATGTCATTATTCAAACCAATGGCTGGCCAACATAACGGCCAGTTTGATAAAAACGGGGATGGTAATAAAGCTGTATGTACCCTGAATTTGTTACCTGAAAAGGCATGGGATTTGAAACACAATGAAAAGAAAATGAAATATCTGGATGACAACAACATAACATTAGGTGCCACATGGGATGAGGAAAAAGGTAAATTGCAGGTATGGTGTAAGAAAATGTTTGTCTGGAATATCAAAAAATTCTATGATTCCCTTACGGATGATACCAGAATGAACATGGTAGGCAAACAACATCATGTCAACCAACAAACCGCTACCCGAAATGAATGGGCATGTGATTTAGGATATGCCAAAAAGTCTGATACACAGAAAAAGGCAACAAATCAGGCCAACATGAATCTCGCTAACAAATTAGTCCAAAAAGGTACTTTCAAAACATACAAAGAAGCGTTGGCTTTTTGCGAATCATAAACTTTATATCATCCTCAGCCTACCATAGGATTCTAACATGTTAAAGGTTTTAATGGTGGGGTTTTTAACATGAAAGGTTATCCCATGAAATTAACCACATCAATTATAATCAATAAATCTGAAAACATACCGCTAAATGATGAATCAAAAGGAATATCAATTGGTGTGCATATTGACCATATCATTGAAAAACATATATCATCAATGAAAAAACGTATTGCGGAAAATACAACATACCCAATTGAAATGTTACATGGTTTCAACATTGAGTTTACACAAATTGAAAAGGATGAATTTGTTAAATGTATCCATTCAACCAATGAATTTCCATTTTAATTAACATAAAGCCCCATCATTTAAGTCTTTAACATTTTCTTTAACCATTTATTTTAACCATAAGGAGGATATCATGGGAAGAAAATCGGTCGATGGTTATGCAAAGGCTGTAAACATAACCATCCCCACAAAGTTATGGGAACAAATGGAGCCATATCGAGATAGGCTCAATGTATCCGCAATATGTCAAAGAGCAATACGGAAAGAAATAAATCTTATCCGTGAATTTGAAGAATGGAAACATTCAAAAAAGTAAACATTGAAAGGAGAAAACAATGAAAGGACAACATCCATCAAAAATTCGGGGTGGTCGTATGAATTCCCTGAAATGTAAGGTTTTCAAATTCGCTGAATCTGGAAACAAACAAGCTATAAGCGATTTAAAAGCATTAAATTCTATGAATCGTAAATCTCTGGACATTCATTCAATCGCTGAATTTTATGCAATTGAAAAGAATGTATATTAACCAAAACTTTCAAAGGGGATGTTTAGGCATCCCTAGAAAGGATTTTTTATGTCTGATTTAAAGTTACAGGTTCAAACATTGTTAGAGCAACATTCAATTATCGAAGTTTTAATTGAAATGGCAGATTTTTTCGAAAGAGATGAAAACTTTGTTCAAAGTTCAACAAAGAAGGACAAAAGACACGATGATTACATGGATGGCGTACGTGAAAGTGCAATCATGGAATTAACCTTATGTTGGAAACATATTGAAGGGAGTTAAACATGAAAAAGGTAAAGAATGAAAGACCAACATGGGCTTTATTCCGCCATGTTCCTAACAATGTAAAAGGAAGAAAATTTCTTGAATTGTTTAAGAAATACAAGAATGAAAATGCAACTTATTACCTAAAAGGTAGAGTTCCAGTAAATAATGGATCATATGATAGGGGCGGGAATTGTCCTATGCCAAGAGCTTCAGAATTTTCAATCTATGTTAAAACTCTTAAACATATTAAGTATGAAGATCGGTATTGGAAGTTAAGAGGAGTTATATGTGCAAAGCATGGTGTGATTAAAGAGTTGGAAGCTGAAGTTAAGGAATTACAGCAAATGAGTATCATTCAGTTTATATGTTATAAATTCAAACAATGGAGGAAATGATGTTCCCAGGAATATATAAAGGTTATAAAGAAGGAGATCCACAGATCAAAGCTGATAATGGTTTATCCCTTGAACATACCTTATTATTAAGAGGGGTAGCTAATAAGATAAGAACGGAGGTATACATAGATATTGAGATAGGAGATTACAGAACAATTAACCTCTTGTCAAAACTCTATGAACCTATTGAAGAAGTAATTGGTCATCCAAAGTATTACATATAAAAAGGGAGATTTATAATTATGTTTGAGTACGATGGTGTAATTGTTAGTAAAACAGCCATCTTGGATTCGATATCAAACATTATTGGCTTCTTAGAGCACGCCCAAGAAATAAATAAGGATAGTGCCTCTGAGGAATCATATGAACAAATCCAAGAAGATATTAACAACATATGTATTTGTTACAAAGTCATTGAATCTACCAAAGAGGTTGATCTTAAATGGTTAAGAGGCCTACCTCCATATGGTACTAATTAAAAGGAGATTTATGATGCCACGACTTGATCCAAATCTGTGTATAGTTTGTATGAGGAAAAGTAAAAAGTCTCAATTCGATACAATTAATATTTGTTCTGAGGAATGCTATGAAGAGTATAGAGAAGTATTAAATGAAATGTCAGAAGCTATGGCAGATACCATGAAAGGAGATGAAGAATGTTTACTAAAAGCCGAGGGATAACTGTTCCTAAGTACACCTATAACATCATACTAATAGCAAGATCAAAGAAGGAAAAAACAAATGTTTCTAAAGCTCATACTATCATGTTAGAAGTTGAGTATGAAGATCACAGAAACATTGATTTCGCTGTTGCGATAGCAGAAGGGATTGAAGATGTATATGAAAAGTTAGAAGGAGGTAAAGAATGAAATTAGTCTATAAGGAAACAGGAGAGGAAGTTAAGGTAGGTGATATTTGTTGTACTTGTGGTTCAAGCCAAATAGTAGAGGTAAGACACTTTAATCCACCTCACAAACCAAACTCTGAAGGAAAGGTAACTGTTAGTTCAATCGGGCATGATAACTCTCAAGAGTACTATGTTGGGATTATTGGAGCTACTTGGATTGATCGTACTGACCAACCCGATAGCTGGCAAGAATGGCACGAAATAGGATATGAACTATCTCTAGAAGAAAAAATGTACACACCAGAAGAGTTCAAAAAAATCATGAAGGAGCACGAAGCAGATGAACCAGAACGCCCATAAACCTAAAATCAAAAGCATTGGATTATAGTAAGAGTTCCCATTACTAACGGTTATATGGGCAAATCCATATCACCCATTAAAACCTTTAAATACAACATTTTAACAGATTTCATTAGATTAACACCATAGGAACTTTGAGAACTTTACCCATCATAAACCCTTGTAAACAAAGGATTTTCACAATTCCCAAAGTTCTCAAGGGGCCTCCCATTTTAGGGATACCCTTTTTAGGTATCTAAGGAGGTGATTAGTAGTTATTACTTATATTATAAAAAAATATTTTAAAAATAAAGAGAATAACAGTTAGATACTCCCCCTTACCTTTAGAGAAAGCATCTAAAAGGGCTATGGTATGGGGAGGGGGGGGTGAGAACTTTGAGAACTTTGAATGTTGTTTAAAATCAATGGTTTACGGCTCCAGAGTTCCCAAAGTTCTAGACTTATATATGTTGTGTATCTATATAAACCATTATAAACAAAGGGGTTGCGGTCACATCCAATAATACCCACATATCCCGTTCTTTTGGAACTTGGAGGTAATATGAAAAAACATATGTATCATTGCTGGATGACTATTTCAGGATCAATAGCTGAGTATATTGTTACAGAATGCGGAAGGGATTCTAAACAAAACCCCAACATGAGAACTGTTAAGAAACCATTATCCGTAACTTGCTTACATTGTCTACGACAAATGCGAAAGGAGAAAAAATGAAACATTTCTACGGTCACATTCAAGGTGATGCTAAGAATGAAGGTAGAGCTTCTGCATCTAAAAATGGCTCACTCCAGGCTCACCTCAGAACAATGGATAATGGTATATTTGTATGCTTATCCCACCGAGATGGTAAGGATGAGATCTTGGTATATGAAACAGCTGGTACAACAGGAGACCGCAATGGTACTCCTATGTCATTAATCTATCAAAAGGAGTTTCCTGATGGAAAAAATAATTAGACACACGAATCTCAGTAATGAAGTCTTTCAATTAAGGAAGCAGTTTAAATCTCTTAATAGGATTGAAGACTTAGCTCAAGAAGTAGGAGAACTCTCATTCATTCCAGATGAAATTATGGAAGGTAGTGAATTTGAAGATGATATGTATAACGTAGCTAAACTAAGAAAATGGCTTGAGAACCATATTACTAAACTAACCAAAGAGTTAGATGAACTCAGAGAGAAAGAGGATAACTAATGGATATAGTAATCTTGGAATCTAACAGAATTGAAGACATAACCGTAGATATTCATCTAAACTTCGCTGAAGCTATGTCTTTAGCTCTTGTATGTAAGACCGCACAAAATAAACTCAAAACTGATGCTGATGTAAAAGAAGTTAATATAAAGGGACTTGCTTCTATAGCTGGTCTTTCTCTTAGCTTAATGATATGTGATAGGATTAAAGTCTTACTAGCCTGTGATGATCTTGACTCTGATGATCTTAACGCGGACAACAACACCATAACTAAACAAATGCTTGGTATTGGAGATGAGTTTAATAAGTGGATTGCAGAGGACTAGAACTTTTATATGGGGGAACCGTATGCCCAAATTGGCATAAAAAGAAATTCGTAACCCTATGATTTTAAAGGGTTTTTTGACCCCATATTTATTTGACATTGATACCCCAAAATGGTAAAATGTTATTGCCAATGGGGGATGACCCCACTTAAAAAATATTCTAGGAGTCCAACCGATATGATAGTTTCAAGCATTGGATTTGTCTACTACAATGACAGATTTGAAGATGGGGCTTTGATTCACGGTGAGTTAGTTTATCGGTCTTTCTCGCCCAGATTTCCGTCTGTTGAGCCTCGGCCCCATCTTCTCCCTCCTTTCACAGATGAAAAAATCCCACCTTATTCATTACTTTTCCATAAACGGTCTGAAGCAATCCGTGATTTACTCTGGAAAACCACTCCTAAAAGAACTAAATCCCCATCAGCATCGAAGGCTAAGCTGCGTAAGCAGATCCTAAACTGTCCTCCCGAGCAAATGCTGGAGCTACTCAAAGCTCAAGGTTTATTAAATGACGATGAACCGATACCTTCAGCAACTAAGCTGAAACCTGTTCTCCCGTCAATCAAACAAAAGGAGTCTTGACATGAGAGATGTAACTGTTGAAGCAAAAACTGGTGTAGGGACAGATAGTGAGAAATCATTTTCTACAACTGTGAACCTCCCAGAAAACATCGAGGAAGCCATTAAATCCTATGGCTCAGATGAAGTCTTTAAGATTTGGTATGGTGCAACAATCGTACGAATCCAAGGTAACATGAGGAAACCTGAAGGTGCAAAGAATACGAAAACTTTGGACGTATATCGCAAACTCCGACCTCTTATCGACTCTGGTGCTATGGATGACGAGCAGGCTCGTGACGTATCCGGTTACCGTGGTGAGTGGCCTGTTAGTTAGTTCCTCCTCCAATAACTGACTAGGCTGAGAGGGTGGAGGTTATATTGCCTCCACTCTCTTTTTGCCTCTTTAAATTCCCACATTTTAAAGTTTGAGGCCATATAAAATGAAGATAATAGATAAACTCGATAATTCAATGATGAGTGAGTTTGCTTCTTGTCCTCGTAAGTTCTATTACCGCTATGCGTTGAATTTAACAAGTAAAGATGGATCTTCTTTATTCAAACCAGAATTCGGATCAGCTTTACATTCAGCCCTAGAACAACATTATTCAGGTAATGGAGTAGACAAAGCAAAGGAAGCGTTCACTCGCCACTGGATGCCCTATGAAGGCCACGATGTAAAAGGTATTAGGTGTTTAGTTAAAGGATTAAACATCATAGAAGATTACGTTAAAACTTTCCCTTTTTCTGAAGAACATTTTGAAGTTGTTAGTATTAAAGATGTTGAACTTGCTGGTGCGATTGATATGGGAAACTTTCTTTTCTTATATAGAGCTGATTTACTTGTAAGGGATAAAAATAATGGAGCTTATAAAGTCTTGGATCATAAAACTACTGCTTATAAAGGGTTTCTTACTCCGAAACCCAATCAGCAACTGTGTGGTTATGCTTATGCGTTGGGAGAGCAAACTGGACAAAAGATTGAGACTGCTATCCTTAATATTCTTCACTTTACTAAACTCCAAATCAATTTCATGCGAGAGGAAATCTCCTTTCCAATAGATTATATCCAAGAAGAATGGGTAAAGGATGTTAGACTTTGGGCAGAGAATATAAAGAATAGCTGTCGAATAGATCACTTCCCCAAGAATACATCAATGTGTACAGCTTACGGTGGATGTCAATTTATCCATCTATGTAAACACAAGATGGGATCACCCACACATTCAACCCTACTCTCATCCCTCTATAAAGAGCATAAATGGGAACCTTTTGAGGGTGCTAGAGATGATTTAAAGAAAGAAGAGGTTACCGTATGATAGCCACGATATTAGCTGGAGTCCTAATTCTAATCGCTATAATAATATGGGGAGATTAATATGGAAATCAAAAAAACAAAAGACATCAAAGATCCCAAAGTTGATGCTTTAGTATATGGAAGAGCTGGGACTGGGAAGACATTATTAGGAGGCACGTTTCCCAATCCCATTTTTGTAGACACGGATAACGGATTGCTCTCACTCCGTAAGAAGGACGTAGCCTTCATTTCGTGCCACAGAAAGGATGGAGGCACATGGTGGAATGAAGTAAGGGAGGCCACGAAACTTGCCCTAGATTCAAATTACGAATCTGTTATTATTGACTCGTTTCCTCTGGTATGCGAAGCTATGTTAGCCTCTATCTGCTCTCAGAATAGAAAAACTAAACCCACCTTTGATGAATGGGTAGCGTTGTGGAATGGCACTCAAGAGTACATAGCTATGGTTAGAGCTAGTACTAAAAATTCACTTTTTATATGTGGAGAACAGTTTGAACGAAATGAAATCACAGGTCAAGTTTGGTGTCTACCTTCCCTTCAAGGTCAAGCCAGGACAAAAGTGGATCATCTCTTTGATGAGATCTACCATGCGGAGACAGAAATGGTTACTGGTAAACCTGCCAAGTACTCTCTCCTCATACGACCTGATGGTACTGCATCTGCGAAATCTAGAGCATTACCAGCACTATCTCAAACTAACTCTATAGAACCACACTTCATGAATATTAAAAACCTTATCAATGGAAGGGGGTGAGAAAGTATGCCAACTGATTTAAAGTATGGGAAAGTGACCTTGCAAAGAGGTAGTGTTGAATCCAAGGAACCGGTATTTTTATTCAGAGCTAGAGATACTCTAGCAGAAAAGTACATTCGTATGTACGCTGAAGAGTGCCGAGGCCGAGGTTGTTCAGCTAATCACTATTCCAACGTCCTAAATGCGGCAGAGAAATTCCGTGACTGGCCTGTTAAAAAGCTCCCAGGATAAAACATCAGGTATGTGGTAAGTTAAGGCTTAACTTCCCACAAAATTACAAACTTATAAACTAAAACTACAAAGGAAAATCACAATGCCAAAAGTCGAACTAGGTATGGATTTCAATTCAGCACAAGGAGCAGTAGATGAGGAACGAAAACAGGTTCCTACGGGTACTTATCGAGCACGATGTTTTAAGTGCGAGCTCACTCAAACTGGGCCTAAAAGTAAGTCCCCTGGGAGGCCAATGTTGGTGTTTCATATGGAACTCGTTAATGCTGGAGAATTTGACGGGAAAGAGTTCCGTTATTGGGCTGTTCTTCCCCATGGAGACATTCAAACTGGCCTCGGGAATTTGATAGAAGCCACGACAGCTCTTGGTAAAACATGGGAGGGTAGTTCTATCGACACAGATGATTACCTTTCTAAAGAAGCAGAGATTAATCTCCTTAACGAGCCTACCGAAAATGGTACGTTCACTTCACTTAAATCCTTTAAATAGATGATATAGATGGCAGGGGGAGGATCGTTAGATAGCTGGGAGTAAGTCTTTAAGAGCATCCCTGGGATACGAGGCGATCCTCCCTTTCATCTTTAACTAAGTAGTTGCTGAAATGGAGGGGGTATCGCATCGTTTCTGACGAAGCCTCTGCCCCCTCGGCGCTACCAAAAAGGAGCCTAAAATGAAAATCTGTAAATACTGCGGTCAAGAGCTTAGAATACCAAACACACTAGGTGGAAGATTAGCATATAAAAGAGTAGAAAGAGATAAAACTAGGGCTGATGCCGCTGCAGTCTTAGGTGTATCAGTAGCACTCATAGCCACGATAGAGAAGGGGAAATCAGATATTAGATTCGGCCAATTGAAAACATTAGCTGCATATTACAAAACTGATATTTCATTCTTTATAGGAGAAGACATTAAATGACTGATGCTATTGCTCCCTCGTCCACAATCTTAAATCTAATCCGAGTATCTCACACCCACTTCGGAACTTTTGGAGTACTTACTAACCATCAAGGACATCCTATCATCTTAACCCTTGAGAATCCATGGAAAAACAATGTCCCATATGACTCGTGTATACCTGTCGGAACATATACCATTAGACGCCATTTATCTCCTAAATTCGGAGAAACGTTCATTATTGCCGACGTTCCCTCCAGAAGCCACATTCTATTCCACTGCGGAAATCAACATACCGATACCTATGGCTGTGTACTTACAGGAGAAGAATTTACATATTTTGACCAACCAAGCAAACCTGGAGTTGTTAACCCAGGAGTTAGCGAATCTAGATCTGGATTCAACCGATTTATGAACCATATGGATGGGGTAGATGAAGCCCTACTATGTATTCGTAAGAGTACATGGGAGAATGACTATGCCTAAAACACCTGATGATGATATATATTGTAAGAAATGTCAATCAGTAAATGTTAGACTTGACCCAGATAGCGGATACAATGCTTATCGTTGTGCTGTCTGTGAAACATTATTCTATCCCAACCTACCAAATGAATTAGAGGAGGAAGAAAATGAACTTAGAAAATTCCCAGGAGGAGCTACACGATCAGCTGATGCAGATAAGGAACGCTATGATCTTATCTCTCCCCACGCAACTAAACGGGAAGCCATTAGAATGGCAGAAGGAGCCGCCACTCACGGGGAGCGAAATTGGGAGACTGGAGTACCACCAGGAGTCTGCCTCAACCACCTCGAACGGCACCTCATACAGTATAAGATGGGAGATAGAAGTACGGACCACCTCGCAGCAATCAGATGTAATGCAGGATTCCTGATTCACTTTGAAGAACAAATAACAACGGAGGTAGATAATGATGGAATTTCTGATAGTGACATTGTTGGTGTTAATTACCCTGACTCTCCCAGAGCCGCCAGTATCAGTAGCCGTGGGGAAGCACACCTCGATGGAAGCTTGCCAAGTGCTATCGAAGAAGGATAACTTTTGTGTAGGAAGATGGGAATACAAGGAGCTTAAATGAAAATATTAATAAAAGATATTATTTGGGGAGATAGAGCGAGAAAGGACTACGGGGATGCAGATTCACTCCTCGGCCTTGCACAGTCGATTAGCAAGAATGGCCTACTCCATCCGGTAGTCATTGACGATAGTCATACCCTTCGAGCCGGTGGGCGGAGACTGACCGCTATGCTTCAGCTCGGTTGGGATGAGTGCGAGGTCAATATGTTATCGGATCTATCTCCCCTTCAAAAGCTTGAAGTAGAACTAGAAGAAAACCTCCATAGAAAGAACTTTGAATATGCAGAACAAGTAGCCTTAGTTAAAAGAATCCATGATGTAAAGCAAAAAGTTGCAGTAGAGAGAGGAGAAGATTGGACTTTAGAGGACACTGCTAAAGCCCTTGGAGTAGAGAAAAACACTGTCCAACAAGATATAGCACTAGCAAAGGAGATTGAAAATGACCCTACAATCGGTAAAGCAAAGAACAAAGGTCAGGCGAAAACACGTGCGAGGAGGGCGAAGGAAGTCAGACGAATCCAAGCTGAGGTCCTTGCTTCTTCCACCATTCCGTCTGAAGAAATCATACTTGGGGATAGTGTTGACATCCTTCCTAATATTCCTAGCGATTCTGTTGACCTCGTTCTTTGTGACCCCCCTTATGGAGTAAAGTTCGATGAGAATTCCCGTAATTTAGGATATGAGACTACATATGGAGAATTTTATGACGACCTCAATGCGGTGGTTGCTTTACTTGAAGATACAATCCCACAAATCTTTCGTATCCTCAAGCCAGGTGGCCATATGTATATGTTTTTTGCTCTTTCTAATTACACTAGAATATCAATGATGCTAGAAAACCATTGGAAATGGGAGGAAGAATATGGAAAATACGCAGCAAACCCCCTTCTCTGGGTCAAACCTTCAAACGAAAATGCAAGACCATATGAAAGATTTACCGTTAATTATGAACCATTCTTCTTCTGTTGGAAACCCAGAGTGGATAGCAAACTTGGTAATGAGATTAACTCTCCTTCAAATAGCACTTTCTCATTCAATTACAAAGGTGCTGATAAACTTCACCCAGCAGAAAAACCAGATGGCCTTTATGAGAGATTGGTTGATCTTTCTTCTGTACCTGGGGCTACCATTCTTGATCCTTTCCTTGGTTCAGGAGTTTCTCTGGCTGTAGCAAAACGAATGGGAAGGAAGATAATAGGAATTGAAAAAGTAGAAAGTTGGCATACCATAGCTAAACATAAAATCTATAACGGAGACAGCCATGACACTAGAACAGAAGATGGACAAGATTCTTGAAATATTTAAGTTTGATAAAGATTGCTGGAAGTGTAAACACGATCCATTAAATGACGGAGTAAAGGAGAAATTAGATGAAATAGCTGCTACCTGTGAGCAGCTTGACTCGAGCCATGACTTTACTCAGTCTCAACTAAGTGACCTACAAACTGAAATCTATAATAATGATAAAGAAAGCATAAATAAAATGGAAGAAATATTAGATGAATTATCTAAGATAAAGGAAAAACTAAATGAGCTCAACTAAACGTCTTAAACACATATCAATGATGTTATTATGGGATGATGTTACCTATATAGAAGAAAACCTCTGTCAATCCCATGGAGATCTATCCCACATCTTCAGAAATGTATTTCATAATTTTGTTGAACAGTTAAGGGCTGGAAAGCGGGAGGCTGAAAAGAAAAAGAAAGTCGAAACTAAAAAGGAAAGGAAGATAGAAGATGACACTAATACCGATAACCCGCCAAAAGCCAAAACGAGTAAATCCAATAGGCCCAAGAAACGCAAAGATAGTGTTAGTGGGGGAAGCGCCAGGAAAGGAAGAAAATGAAACTGGTATTCCCTTCACAGGTTCAAGCGGCCATCTACTTACTCAACTCCTTAAACAAGCGGGAGTTGAAAGATCTGACTGTTACATCACGAATGTCGTAAAATTCAGACCACCGAATAATCAGCTTTCACGTCTCGGAGAAATAGATTGCTCTCTTTCCGAAAGCGAAAAGGAATTACGTGATGAACTTTCAACCTTAAAACCAAATGTTATCGTTCCACTTGGAGAAGTTGCCTTTGGAGCTGTTACAGGACTATCTGGTATTTCAAAGTGGAGAGGATCTATAATCCATGCTCTCCCCTCTATTGGAGATGTTAAAGTAATACCTACTTTCCACCCAGCTTACATAATGAGGATGTATAGGTCATCAGCTTTATGTTTATTCGACTTTGATAAAATCAAGAAGGAGGCTTTAACTAATGACTTCAACTCAATCCCAAAAAGAGAATTCAAAATCAACCCAACCTTTGATGAGTGCCTATTGCTCCTGGAGCGCTTCCAGCAGGCTTCTACCGTGGCTCTGGACATCGAGACGGATCGTGGTGCTAATTTTATTAAATGTGTTGGGTTTGCTGACTCAGCTAACTTCGCGGGTTGCATACCTTTTATTGAAAAAGGCTCAGCAGTCTGGTCTTTTTCTCAAGAGTGTGTACTCTGGGACAGGATTCGAAGTATCCTTACAGATAAAAGCATTAAAAAAATAATCCAAAATATGGACTTCGAGATGGAAGTCCTCTTTCCTTTTGTAGGTGAGATTTATCCTGTTTATATGGATACAATGATTGCTTCTCACTTATACCTACCAGAAATAAGAAAAGCCCTAGCGGTTCAAACGTCCATATACACGAATGAGCCATATTACAAAGACGATGCCAAGGAGGCAGATTATGAACCAACCGCCCTCTACACCTACAACTGTAAAGACTGTACAGTCACTTTTGAGATCTATGAGTACCTTGAGGCAAGGCTTAAAGAGATTAACCTCCACAATTTCCTCCATGGATTCCAAATGCCACTTGGACGGCTTTTGTGGAGGGCATCTCATAAGGGGATTAGAGTCGACACTACAAGAATTAAAGAATATAGAGATACAACTGAACGGGATCTTATTAAAGCAGAAAAGGCTCTTACTCAAGAAGTTGGAGCAGGTGGAGTCAATGTCAACTCCCCAAAACAAGTAGCTTTTTTACTTTATAGTAAACTCGGTTATCCACCACAATTCAAACTAGGAGCTAAAGACAAATATGGAAACAAAAAACAGTCCAAAACCGTCGACGATGACGCACTTACAAAACTTAATAAACTCTATCCTAATCCAGTATTCCCACTTATTCTCGAAGTCAGACGACTTAAAAAACTTCTCAGTACATATCTTAAACAGTTCTGGGATGACGATGGTCGATGCAGAGCTTCATTTCGGATCACAGGAGCAGAAACAGGGCGGTTATCATCAACGGAAAATATCAGACGTACAGGGTTACAGCTCCAAAACATCCCCAAACGGATACGAGATGTCTTTATCGCCGATGACGGATGCGAACTCCTTAAAGTGGATCTTAGCCAGGTCGAGAGCAGGCTTGTCGCCTATCTCTCCCAAGACCCAATAATGATCAAAACATTTGAAGATGGTAAAGATATTCATTCAATGGTAGGAGCTATGATATATGGAAAACCGTACGAACATTGTGGCAAAGGGACTTTCGAGCGAGTGCGTGGTAAGACTGGCGGGCATGCCTCTAACTATAGAATATCAGCTCGGAAGCTATCCCAGACGATGGAGATATCAGAGCGAGAAGCCCAGACCTTTCTCGACAGATACTACAATATGTTCAACCTTAACAAATGGCATCAGGAGATAATAGATGAACTTCGACAATCTAGAACCCTTATTACACCTCATGGACGGAGGCGTGTGTTTTACGACCGCTGGCCTAGCTGGAGGGAAGAACAGGAGAGGAAAGGTGACCTCTTCAAGACTGCATATGCAAATGTTCCCCAAGGGACAGCTTGCGATCACATCAACCTCGGAGGTGTTAGAATCTGGAACCGGCTCCCTTCTAGTTGTGACATTCTTATCCAGTGCCACGATGAATTAGTCATCCAATATCCGATTAAGTATAAAGAGTTAGTGAGGAAAGTAGTAGAGGAAGAATTAAGTCATCCTATTTACATACACGGTAGGGAGGTAGTTATCCCAATAGACATTGATACTGGACAGAACTGGAAAATGGAGGATTAATGAATACCGACTTTCGGGCCGAAGGGCTTGAACAGTTGGATTCAAAGAATTGGATTTATAAGTATCTGAAATACACAGATCAAATGGAATCCCCTTCTTCTTTCCACATCTGGTCAAGTCTAGCAGCTTTATCATGTACTTTACAAAGAAAGGTTTGGATTAACCGAGGATTTTATACATTATATCCAAACCAATATATTATCCTAGTAGCTGAATCTGCCTTCTGTCGTAAATCTACAGCGGTAGGTGTAGCTATAAACGACTTGGTTCAGACAGCTCAAGTTGCCACGATAAACAAAGATAAAATGACCGCGGAGAAATTATGTGTTGAATTATCGAGAGGAGAAAAAGAACACAAATTGGACAATGCTATTACCATTTTCGTTCCTGAGCTGGCTACATTCCTTGGAGCATCGGCTTTTCACTCGGGAATCATCCCTCTGCTTACTTCATTTTACGAGTGTCCAAGCTCTGCTGACTACAAAACAAAAGCATCAGGAGAGTTTCATATGTCGAACGTGTGCATCAATTTGGTTGGAGCCACAACGCTTGACTGGATGTCTACGAATTTACCTGGAGACACGGTCGAAGGCGGATTTACAGGTCGTGTTGTATTCGTTGTTGCAGAAGAACCTCGACTCTCAAATCCTTGGCCAGAGCTTAGCCTCGCAGAAATCGCCCTCCGAACCGAGTTGGTGGGAGATCTAATACGAATAAATAACCTAAACGGAGCATTTAAAATAACTACAGGAGCTAAAAATGAGTACTCAAAATGGTACAACCATAGAACCGAAGGAACTGATTTACGACTTAGAGGTTACTATGGAAGGAAAGGCGATCACGTCCTTAAGATTGCAACCTGTGTCTCGGCTGGAGATCCAGGAGTATGCAACGGAAACCTCAAAATCGAAGCTAGTCACATTAGAATTGCACTGCGACTCCTTAGTAAAGCTGAGAGACTTATGCATTTGGCCTTTAGGGGAACTGCGTTTAGTAAGTCAAGTAAGGATATTGATAGGATCTTAGGTTATCTAATGAGAGAACAAAGCAAAGGTAACCTCCCAGTTAAACACTCTTTATTACTTAAAAGAAATTCTCACTATCTAAACGCAACAGAGTTTAAAGAAGTAATAGATACACTTGTCCAACAAGGGGATGTAGAAGTTGTTACTATCAAAGGTACCAAAGGGTTGTTATATGACCTAAAGGAGAAAGCTAATGAGTAAAAAAATATTTGGCTTAGGTGAAGAATTAGATAGTCCAAACAATTTTTTTAACGCTAACATTCATAGAGACAAAGTAGAAGAGTGTAAGGTATATGGGAACAATGGAAATCTTATAAAGAAAATTTCTCCAAAGGAACAACTAAAAGCAAAATGGGAGGCGATGGAAGGTAATCCGCTAGCAGAATCTAAACACCCATCAGGACCACGGAAAAGAGGACAACAAAAGAAGAGAGCTGATTTATCTATTAATCTGAGATCTGTACTTCGTACTTCTTAAAGGCAAAATCTACTTCAACCAAAAATTTCATTAATTCCATATGCTGTTGATCGTTTAAGCATATAGTATCACATGGACAGGTTAATCCATCTCCCCATTTCTCCTGGAGCATAAACTTCGGGAGACTGGGGCGTTTAATCAGAATCAGGCCATCTGTTTTTAAGGTCTGACAAGATACGTTTATAAGCAGCACTACCAGACTTAACATCACGAAGTTCTTCCAAGATCGCATCTTTATCTTCCTCTAGTTTATCAAGTTTAGCATGGCGCTCTTGCAGTTGCTTATTTTTCTCAATAAGTTCCTTAGCCATATTAGCATTTATAGATAACTTTCTAATATAGAAAAACGCTCCAATAGCCATACTCCCTATAACTGCCAAGAGCACCAAGTTAGATGACATACCAATCATTACGCTGGCCGTGTAGTTGGCTTTGTAGTTGATTTCGGACGAGTTGCAGATGCTCGTCTAGTTGTAGAGTTAGTTTTTTTAGGATATGGAAGGTGTACCTTTTTCCCATTTACATATTTAATTGGCATTATTTCTTCCCCTTTTTAATGGTTATTTCTTTTTATCTACATTCATTTTCCAGAACCACCCTGTCATAGTCCCTGCCATCATCCAATCTTCTTGAGAGAATACAACTGGAGCTGATCCAACCCATCCATGTCCTGTTATGAATTGGCAAGCAGCCATTCCTATCATAGCTACAAACCCTAAATGAGTTTTATATCCAGGCGCAAATTTATCTACAAACATCACAACATTCTTAATCATCGCATTTCTCCAAAAACATGTATAATATATGGTAAGTTAAAGGATCACTTACCACATTTCTATTACTACCGCTCACGCCGATCTAATAATCTCTCTACATTTGAATTGACATTAGCGAGAGATGTTTCTATCTTTGCTAATCTCACTTCTAGCTTAGTATACCAGTCTGAATCTTGAGTCTTCATTTTAAGCATTAGTTTATATTTATCCTCAGCGGCATTTGCTGTCTCCCATGGAAGCCAATTGATAGAGAACAAGAATCCAATAACAATAAAAACAAATGTAGGAATAGCTACAACTGTTTTCTTATGCTCTTTCTTAAAAGGGATGTATTTGTGGATGAGCTCGTCTTTTTGATCCATTAGAAAAGAGTCTCCGCCCCACCAATTCTAGCTGATCCTACATCAACCACATCTTGTTTATCCTGCTCTGAAATAAAAGTTCCATTGAATACACTGCCTGCATATTGAGCAGCAAAACTCTCAAACCAAGTTTTTAATCCACTTGGATTATCTGTAAATTTCTTTACTCCATTCAATAAAGCATCTAAAGTCCTAGGATTAGCTAAAAACTTAGCCAGCCCCCTTGGCCCAATTATAATAGTACCTGCACCAGCCAAATCCAAGAACTGGTTACCTGTAATAGTAGCCTCTCCAAACGCTTGTATCCCAGTTGCAACAAGCACACCCGCTGCCGCTGGGGTTCCCAAAGCTATAGACATAGCACCGATTGCTCCACCACTAACCGATTGTTGAGTTTGTAAAAACTTAGCTAATTTTCTAAGTCCAGCAAACCCCTGCTTCGGAAATAACGTCTTACCTAAGTTTGGGCCAGCTCGCCCTTCCATTGCTATGATATTCGCTTCTAAAGCTTGCCCATCTAACATCCTCATATTCTTAGCAAATCTAGATGGAATTGTAGATCTTGTCAACAACCCTTGGCCACCGAACTGACTAGTACCTTGAACAGTCCCTAAGAAAGCACTCCTAATCCCATTTCTTTGATTAACATTAAGAACTAACTCTCCAGCTTCATCTCTTAAATTCATAACTGCCCGTAGAGTATCAATCTTTCCAGTCTGAAAAAATTCCCTCAAGAAAGTTTCAGGAGTAGACTTTGCTACCTCCTTGATAGATGTACTGTTTATTAACTTAGCGGTTTTCTTATTAAAAGCAACAGCTGCAGTCAATAACGAATTAGCACTCTGTTGAATCTTTGCAACTTGAGCACCTGCATTATTTCTAAGAGAAGGAATATCAGAATATGTTGCCATTATCTTATCACTAATAGATTTCTCCATAGGATTTAATTTATGTAATTGCTTCTCAGAGTCAAGTTTAGTAGCTGCTCTCCTTAAAGCTTGTAAAACCGCCTTTCTACCTTTAGGGGATGCTTTATCTAATATATCAACAGCTTTTTGGAATGTTATGTGTTTTCCATTAAAGAAAACTCCTTTAAACCCATCAACTGTACCACCAATTAAATCTAAAGTCTTAAAGTTCATCCTTCTAAGCTCAGTAGCAAACTCTATATTCCCTTTAACTGCCTTAGTTACCTGTTCTGCTAACTGTTGTGGGTTTAAAGTTGTCTTTAAGCCATCTACAAATTTACCTACTGAAGCCTCTAAAATATCTTGTGTTGCTTCAGATCCAGCTTCTCTTAGAGGTTTACCAGTAAATGAGTTAGTAGCTACCGCATCAATCATTTGCAGTAAAGCTCCCTTAAACTCTGAAGCTACATTACTTAAAACATTCCTCTTCCCAATTTCGTCTAAAGTAGTTTGTTTTAACCCAGGTACATCAACCTTTGAAGCTTCACCAAGTCTAATCTCGTCAGCAGTTTCCGCAATGAACTCTCCACTCTCTCGAGCTAAAGGATTTCTTGGGGGAGTCTTACCAAGCATACCTCTAAAGAAATCTCCTACTGCTTCTGTACCTTGTCCAACAGCTTTAGCTGCTCTAACTCCATGTTTAACAGCAGGCACCGCCCCTTCAGCTACTCCAGAAATAACACTTTGCCCAGTCGATATTTGCTCTTCTGTTTTTCCCTCAATTAGAGGTTGAGTAAAATACCTATCAGCTGCATAAGCTCCTCCTCCTCTAGCCACCAACTGAAAAGCTTTTTGGAATAGACCAGCCACACCTGGCAACTTAATTCGTTTAGCTGCCTGTCCAAGTACCTCAGCTCCAGTTGCATCAGCAGCAGCCCCACCTACCATCTCCCCTGTAGCTTCAAGATTCCGAGCTCCTTGATCCCCGCTAACTTGTCCTTCTAATTTCTCTAAAATAGATCTCTCAGGCATCAACCTATTACGCTCTAGATCTCTAAGGACAATTTGCCCCTTTTTATCTAAATTGCCTTGTCTTTGCAAAGCCCGTAATCTTATAGCTTTTTGTCTTTGTTCTCTACTTAATGTTGGTGTCTCAGTAGCCATATAATAAATCCTTTAGTTCATTTGTTCTATGGAATTTCATAGTTGTCTAAATTTGTCTTAGCAGCTTCTTTACCTATTGGAAGATCAGCATTAAATTCAGGAACTCTCCTCCCTTCACTCTTAATATAATCTTTTTGGCTTTGGAGTAGATCTGCCATAGTCATCCCAGGAGTTAACTTCTTAAAGAAGGCTATATGACTATCAATACTTTCAATTAGCCTCTGATTCTTACCCGTAATGGTAGCAAAAAATGCTTTAGGACCTTGTCCATCTACATCTAAATAAACAGTCTTTAACTGCTCCATTTCTTGCTCAGTAAAAGCTCCACCAGTAGCTATAATTCGATGGGCAATAAAGATTTCTTTAGCTTCATTAATAAAAGAAACAGCAGCCTTAAAGTTTCTTTCATCCTCAGTACTATCAAATGTCTCATCTGGATCAATTCCTAACAAATTAAATTTACCATCAAATACTCTAGCTAATTTAGTTCTATATCTATTAAGAGTAGTTAAGTAATTAGGCTTATACCTCTTAATCAACTTAGTATATTTGAGGTGAAGTTCCAAATCCTTACCTGCATTAATTCCCATATTTCTAGTTAAGGCATTTCTAGCCGTCTGTTGAGTATCAACATTGATATTCTTTCGAACTGTTATTGGAACCTTAACAGGCTGTCTTCCCTCTAATGAATCAGTAAAAGCCTTAATCGTTCCCCCATCCAGCTTATTGATAAGTCCCCAAATTGCATTACCCTGTCCATCCCCCATCTTGATAACTTGATTTAAGGTTTTACCTTCAGCCGCTAATCGAGCAACCTTAGCTGCAACAAGATCCCTATCCCTTAGCTTTGCTTGTGTTGACATATCTTTGAAAACATCAGTTTTTATAAAGCTCCCAAGAGCTTCCTGATCATCGCCAAAGTTATGGGCTACTCTACTGTAAAGACGTTGCAAATTATTAAGTGACTCCTCTCCAAACATGGCTCCTGGCTCATCTCCCCTATACTCCCAATTTGGGGGTGGCCTATCTTTTCGAAGTTTAAGGAAACCATTTATGACTCCACCAGGATCTTTTTCTTCAACAGGCTCTTCATCTCCAGGTCTCTTACGATCACCAGGAAAATAAGTTCCGTCAGGAGCTTCTACTCTTCTACCTAGGTCTCCTATTAATCCCATATCTTGGTATTTATTGAATTGTTCACCTCTATATTGCCTATGAAAGTCTCGGGCCTCTTTCTCAAAGCGATCCCTAGCTTTTTCTTCCTCATCCCCTTCAAGATGACCAAAGGCATCATCTTCGTCAGCTTCCTTCATCGACTCAGCAGTAGCAGCCTCTATGTCAGCACTATCAAGCGAAAACTGCCCTCCTTCAACAAAATAGCTCTCTACTAAATCCCTTTGCCCTGCCTGTACAAGATCAGCACCAACCTCAGGCTCTCTTGAATCAACTCCTGGCAGAGGAGCGGGAGCTTGAGTTGGATCTAACCCCCTCGGTAAGTTAGGTGGTAAATTAGTTGGTACATTCCCTTGGGGACCTTGGAGAGATAAAAATTTAGCTAAACTTAATCCTCTATTTACCTTAGTACCTAAGTCACCTCTTGGTAAATCTGGCCTGTATATAGGATCAGAAGGCAATTCCTGTATATCTGGCCTCGGAGTTGTAGCATTAATTGCATCAGCTAAACTCATACCTGAATCAACCAGCTTCCGTTGACGTCTCTTTTGTTCATAAAATGCTTCATCCTCAGTAGGAGAAATCCCTTGGGATTGTATGTCAGCTACATCCTCTATTCCTTGAATATTCGTACTAAATATCTTTCCTTCCTTTGCCTCTTCTACATCAGCAAACCCAACCTTACCAACCTCCCCAGCTAGGTGTTCTGCATTAGCAGAACTAAGGTTGTCAACTAACTCTGAGGCCATCCCGTAGGCCTTTAAAATATCTTTATTCTTACTATCTCTAGATAACTTAAAGAGCCACGCCCCTAACATACCAAGCCCTTGACCAATGCCTTTTGATGATCCAGTAGTTTGGGTCGATCCAGCTCCTCCTCCTTTTATGACTCCACTACCACCAGAGGGGACCTGTACTCTACCGGCACCCGGTAATGATGATGTAATAGCTATTGCCATTTTAGCACCTCACTATAGTTAACTTGATCGAATCCATGATCTCCTCTAACCACAGCATGAGGTATAATCTTCCTAACTTCATCAGCCATTACTCCAATTTGCTTAGGACCACCCCAGATATAATTATAAACATAGACAAATAGTCCATTAGCTAACTTACCAACTTTGACTATGTTTTCTTTCAGCCTTCTATCAGAGTCTCCAAAAGGATTAATAGAAAAGAAAGACCCAATCCCAGGAACAATTCCACCTTCACTTGATGAACTTCCACCCGCCACAGTTGTAGGCCGCAGGTCCAACTGTTGCTGGCCAAGAATAGCATTAACAACTTGGGCAAACTGATCAGACCCAAAATCAATATCTTGCTGTCTCCCTGTTAATCCACCAGTTATATCAGTTGCTCTCCCAGTCTCTTGCTGCTGTAAACCGGCTAAAGTAGAAGCTATTTCTTCTGAGAAAGGCTGTTGCAGATTTTGAATTCTCTGTTGTCGAAGATTAACTAAGGGTTGCGCTATTGTGTTAATTATGTCTAATTTAGTTGGATCTAACTCCCTAACCCCAAGTCTCCCACCAGTTTGTTCTAGCAAATCTGAAATTAACGCCTCTTCAGCCAAACCCTGCGGCCTAAAACTTGGATCAGATAGCTCAGTCAATAAAGGCTGGCCAAACCTAGAAGAAGATAATAAATTCTCGAAGTTGAAAGCCGGAGTAGCCTCAGGGATAACAAAAGGATCTAAAGTTTGACCAGATCTAACATCAGCTAACCCTAAAATCTGATCAGACAGCTCCCTAGACCTCTCCCCAGCATCTTGAAAAAGATTCCCAAAGCCCTCTCTAACTACCTCTGGGCCTTTTGACTCACTACCACCAAATAAAGTACTTAAAAATCCCATTTTATTTATCCTTTAGTTACTATTCTTCCACTTAGGTTTAACTACCATTACTTCATTTATGCCATGAGTACAAGGAGTACATCTTCCCTTTATATGTTCATTTCCAAATCTAACATAATCATTATGAAATAGTTCTTCTAAAGCGCTTTCTTCCCAACCTTTCATTTGTTCAGCCTTATAAACAATATCACAATTTGGGTCTATTAATACAATAGACTTTCCAGTTAAATCATTTCCCTGAAATGGATGAGGATGTAAAGCCATATCTGAGTTCTTAAACTCATTATTTATTTCCTGCTCAATAGAAGTAAACCTATCAGGATCCTCAAAAGATTTAGATTTATCTATCATTTGTTTAATTCGATAACTTTTTCCGTTTCTTTTATAAGTTGGATGAATACAAGTAGGTCCATTATTTGCCCATACTGGATCCGGTGCATGATACCCTGCTTCAATTTTACCAGTAGAGTTATCAATTACCAAAAAAATAAATGAATGACATTCTCCATCTCCAATATCATATGGAGGAGATGCTTGGACATATCTTTGCCTAGCTGTTACAGTCCCGGCCGGTCCACTAACTCCCATAGTAAATCTATTTAAAAGAGTAGTTCCGAGGGTAACCAGAGCCGTTGTGTGTGATGCAGGCGGTTCAGCTGCAAGGTGATGTGCTGGCGAAACAAATAAATAATGAGGATTAGCTGTGCTATACTTAATGGTGGGCCAAAATCCATATTCCCCACCAGGCCCAGTAACTAAACTAGTTGCAGTAGTTGATGTAACATCCCCAGTAGTTGTTTTTAAATCTCCAGCAGCAATAGACGCACTAAGTAAATCTAGAAGTCCTTGGACTGTATCTTTTTTAGCTTTATTACTATCTGTAGCGTCAGCGAATACAATTGAATCAGCAGCTGTAACAGTTGTATCAGTTTTACCATTAACAAATCCATCTAAAGTTGCAGGAGTTATAGATCTAGAAGTATCAGTTCCAGTATTAACCTCAGCCTGAGTAGCTATTTCTACTATTCCCTCTGCACTTGTTGTAGCAGAGGAAGCTGCAGTATCCACTATAGCCTTACCAGTTGCTAAAGCATACCCTGTACATCTCCAATCCGCAGAAGCATACTCATAAAACATAAATACATCCCCTGCTGCGGTCGTATAATTTGCCTTCCCAGGGATGAAAAAATTAGTAGCATTATGAGTTAACTGGCAAGCCCCATCAAATTGAAGAACAACGAAAGACCCAACTCCTTTAGTCTTCATAGTATTGATGGTAGTAGTCCCAGTAACATCAAAGAGATTCCCATCTATATCAATAGCAAGATCAGAAGCAGAAGCTACATCAGCTCCTTGTTTTAATCTGAGGCTCTTAGATAAAGTTAAACTACCAACCGTCAAATCTCCATGAGTTCCATTTGTAGAATGTTCTGTCTGTAAAAAAGTTTTGACATCCGTTAAAGACCCAGCTGGGTCTGTTCCTAATTCAGTCTGAACAGCTATAATAGCCGCAGCTAAATCATTCGGAACATCAGCCCTTGCAGTTGTCGACGAATCAACTTCAACAGAATTATCTACATCTAGGGAAGCTGGGTATGAAGTACCACTCCCTGATCCTAACTCTGACATTATTTATTCTCCTTCTGATATGATAATATAGTCATTTTTTATCTGGTCTATCACTATCTCTTTTTCCGTGCCCAGGCGTCCTACCGATACGTGGTTCATCTGGGGCTAATCCATACCTAACCCGAATCATTGTATCTAACCGGATCAGATCATTTTGAGCACTACTTGTTTTATCTATCAACGCAACAACTATTGTTTTTAAATCACGAATGTCATTTTCTGATTGATTCTGGGCTTCCGTAATTTTTGCGACAATAGAAGTCAAGATATACCTGATTAACCACCATCCACCTGCTCCGAAAGCCAGTGCAACTGCAACTGGAATCCCAACACTCTCAATAAATCCTGAAATTTCATTCGCTCTTTCCACATCATGGTTTCTTCTTATTTACTAAATCCATTACACTTCGCATTGCAAGATTAAATTGTTCTTGCGTAATCGGTTTGTCTTTTCTGGAAAATACGTCATGTTTATTCAATGTCTTCTCCTCAGTAATCGCCGCAAGAATCTCGTCCAGCTTTTTATGAATCAACTGGAGCGTTATTTCGGTC